>Ga0208780_1000010_pt1 | contig 81409 bp, 81 predicted proteins | sample MayberryNW_TuleC_FD_185668 | JGI IMG/M metagenome (GOLD analysis project Ga0208780, IMG submission 185668) | Natural and restored wetland microbial communities from the San Francisco Bay, California, USA, that impact long-term carbon... | ecosystem: Environmental > Terrestrial > Soil > Wetlands ...
CCGCCGCCGCGACGTCGGCGCCGAGGACGACCCCGCCCTCCGCACCCTGACCGAGTGCTTCGCCCCGGTCCTCACCCTGGTCGGCAAGACCTGGGGTCTGCACCTGGAGAAGGTGACCAAGGTCTCCCGCGAGGAGAACCTGGCGATGATCGCCGAGTCGGTCGCTCTCTGCCGCGAGCGCGGCAAGCGGGTCGTCTACGACGCCGAGCACTTCTTCGACGGTTACCGCGACGACGCCGGCTACGCCCTGCGGTGCCTGGAGGCGGCGGCCGGGGGCGGGGCCGAGAACGTCACCCTCTGCGACACCAATGGCTCCAGCCTGCCCGACCAGATCGCCGCCGCGACCGCCGACGTCGTCGCCAAGCTGGGGGGCAGGGTGGAAGTCGGGATCCACGTCCACGACGACGCCGGGGTCGGCGTCGCCAACTCGCTCGCCGCGGTGCGGGAGGGCGCGCGGATGGTCCAGGGAACGCTCAACGGCTACGGCGAGCGCTGCGGCAACGCCAACCTGACGACGATCCTGCCGGCGCTTCAGCTGAAGATGGGATACGAGGTGGTCGGCGCCGATCAGCTCGCTTCGCTGACCGAGACAGCCCACTTCGTCGACGAGCTCTGCAACGTCAGCCCCAACCCCGACGCGCCCTACGTGGGCCGCAACGCATTCGCCCACAAGGGGGGGATGCACGTCGCCGGGGTCGAGGCCGACGCCCGCACCTTCGAGCACGTCGACCCGGCCGCGGTCGGCAACCAGCGCCACGTGCTGCCCTCGGAGCTCTCGGGCAAGGCGACGATCCGCAGCCAGGCGGAGCAGGCCGGCCTGGAGATGGACGAGGAGTCGGCGTCGCGCGCGGTCGAGTCGCTGAAGGAGCACGAGCACCGCGGCTACCACTATGAGGCGGCGCCCGCCTCCTTCGAGCTGCTGCTGCGCCGCGAGGCGGGCAGCTACCGGCCGCTGTTCAAGCTGGAGAGCTTCCGGGTGGTGACCGAGAAGCGCGCGGACGGCGAGGTCGAGACCGAGGCGACGATCAAGGTCGAGGTCGATGGCGAGCGCTACCTGCGCGTCGCCGAGGGCAACGGGCCGGTCAACGCGCTCGACCGCGCCCTGCGCGGCGCGATCGCCGACCGCTACCCGCACCTGGCCGACATCGAGCTGACCAACTACAAGGTGCGGATCCTCGACGAAGCGCACGGCACCGGGGCGGTGACGCGGGTCCTGCTCGACTCGACTGACGGCGAGCGCGAGTGGGGGACGATCGGCGTCTCGGAGAACATCATCGAGGCCTCCTGGGAGGCCCTGGTCGACTCGCTGGAGTACGCCTTCCAGTGAGTCGCGAGGAGATACCGCTCGCGCGGCCGGAGATCGGCGAGCGCGAGGAGGAGCTGGTGCTGGAGGTGCTGCGCTCGGGCCGGCTCTCGCTCGGGCCGATGGGCGAGCGCTTCGAGCGGGCGCTCGCCGCCTGGCTGGGGGTCGAGGACGCGGTCGCGGTCTCCAGCGGCACCGCCGCGCTGCACCTCGGCGTGCGGGCGCTCGGCTGGGGGGCGGGGGACGAGGTGCTGACCAGCCCGTTCAGCTTCGTCGCCTCCGCCAACTGCCTGCTATACGAGGGGGCGCGGCCGGTCTTCTGCGACGTCGACCCGGAGACGCTCGACCTCGACCCCGGCGCCGCCGCGGCCGCGGTCACGGGGCGCACCGCCGGGATCCTGCCGGTGCACATATTCGGCTACCCGGCGGCGATGCCGGAGCTGGAGGCGCTCGCCGCCGGGCACTCGCTCGGGATCCTCGAGGATGCCTGCGAGGCGCTCGGCGCGGTCGACTCCGAGGGGCGCCGGGTCGGCGCCCGCGGCAACCTGGCGACCTTCGCCTTCTACGCCAACAAGCAGATGACGACGGGAGAGGGGGGGATGATCGTCCCCGACGGCCCGGAGAACGCGGCGCGGCTGCGCTCCGAGCGCAACCAGGGCCGCGCCGCCGACATGGGCTGGCTCGATCACGACCGGCTCGGCTTCAACTACCGGCTCTCCGACATAGCCGCGGCGCTCGGGGTCGCCCAGGTGGAGAAGCTCGACTCGCTGCTCGCCGACCGCGAGCGGGTCGCCTCGCTTTACGCGGAAGCACTTGCCGGGATCGAGGGCGTGGAGGCGCCGGCCGCCGGTCGCGGCGAGGAGCGGCGAAGCTGGTTCGTCTACGTCGTCCGCCTGCCGGAGGGCATCGACCGCGACGCGACGATCGCCGAGCTAGGCCGCCGCGGCGTCGCCAGCAAGGCCTACCTGCCCTGCATCCACCTCGTCCCGCACCTGCGCGAGCTCGGCTACCGCGAGGGCCAGTTTCCGGTTGCCGAAGCGGCCTCGGCCCGCTCGCTGGCGCTGCCTTTCTTCCCGTCGATGAGCGAGGGGCAGGTGGCACGCGTCTGTCAGGAGCTGGCCGGTGCCCTGCCGCTGAGCTCCGGACGGGGATAATCGCGCGCCCATGTCGCGCTTTCGCAAGGAACCCGACCCCCGCTTCTGGCGGCTCAACCGCTCGATCGAGTTCGATTGGCGGCTGGCGCCCTACGACATCGACCAGTCGCAGGCGCACGCGCGCGGCCTGCGCGGGATCGGCGTCCTCGACGCGGACGAGCTGGAGCGGATCGACAACGGCCTCGAGCGGGTGCGCGCCCGCATGTCCGAGCACGGCTTCGAGTTCGAGGACGCCGACGAGGACGTCCACATGGCGGTCGAGCGGCTGCTCGGCGAGGAGATCGGGCCGCTCGCCGGCAAGCTCCACACCGGGCGCTCGCGCAACGACCAGGTCGCGACCGACGTGGCGATGGTCGTCCAGGCCCACTCGCTGCGGGCGATCGAGCTCTGCGGCGCGGCGATGGAGCGGCTGCTCGGCCTCGCCGAAGCCCACCGCGACTGGCCGATGCCCGGCTACACCCACCTGCAGCGCGCCCAGCCGGTCTACCTCGGCCACCACCTGCTCGCCTACTTCTGGATGCTCGCCCGCGACGTGCTGCGCTTCCAGTTCGCGCTCGACAGCGCCGGCGTGATGCCGCTCGGCTCCGGCGCGCTGGCCGGCGTCAACTGGGAGATCGACCGCGAGGCGGTCGCCGCCGACCTCGGCTTCGAGCACGTCAGCCGCAACTCGATCGACGGCGCCTCCAACCGCGATTTCGTCCTCGACTACCTTGCCGCGGCTTCGGCCTGCGCGATGCACCTCTCGCGGCTCGGCTCGGAAATCGTGATCTGGTCGAGCTCGGAGTTCGGCTTCTGCGAGCTCGACGAGTCGTTCTCCTCGGGCTCCTCGATCATGCCGCAGAAGGTCAATCCCGACTCGGCCGAGCTGCTGCGGGCGAAGGCGCCGCGGGTCGGCGCCGACTACGCGACCCTGCTCGGCGTGATGCACGCGCTGCCGCTCACCTATGGCAAGGACATGCAGGAGGACAAGGAGCCGCTGTTCGACGCGATCGACACGGTCGAGCTCTGCCTCGAGGCCTGCGAGGGGATGCTGGCCGGGATCGCCTTCGACCGCGAGCGGCTGGAGGCGGCCTCCGGCGACGAGATGCTGGCGGCGACCGAGGTCGCCGACCTGCTGGTGCGGCGCGGCGTCCCCTTCCGCGAGGCGCACGGGATCGTCGGCGGGCTGGTGCGGCAGGCGGTGGAGGGGGGGCGGACGCTCTCGGAGCTGACTCCCGAGGAGCTGCGCCGCCACTCCGAGCATCTCGACGACGCCTACTACGAGGTGCTGAAGCGGAGCAGCTGGCTGGAGTCGAAGCGGATCGCCGGCGGCACCGGCTCGGCGCCGCTCGCCGCCCAGCTCGAGGAGGCGCGCGCGACGCTCGCCGCGGTGCAAGCCCGCGCCGAGGAGGAGCGGGCCTGAAGGGGCGGCCCCCAGGGCCCGGAAGCCGGGCCCAACGGCTCGCGGAGCCGTTGGGGGCTGATTTCTTCAACCGCTCCGTGCACGACGTCGCCCGCGACCTGGTCGGCTGCCGGCTCTTCTTCGGCGGCCGCGGCGGCACGATCGTCGAGACCGAGAGCTACGAGCGCGACGACCCCGCCTGCCACGCCTACGCCGGGTTGACCGCCCGCACCGAGGTCCTCTTCGGGCCGCCGGGCCGCGCCTACGTCTACCTCTCCTACGGCGTCCACAGCCTCCTCAACGCGGTGGCCGAGCCCGACGGGGAGGCCGCCGCGGTGCTGATCCGGGCGCTGGAGCCGACCGCGGGGCTGGAGGAGATGCGCCGGCGCCGCGGCGGGCGCCCCGACCGCGAGCTCTGCTCCGGCCCAGGCAAGCTGACCGAGGCGCTCGGCGTCGGCCTCGAGCAGAACGGCGCCGACCTCGCCCGCGACCCCTTCCTGCTGCTGCCGCCGGAGGGGCCGCCCCCGGAGGTCGCGACCGGGCCGCGGATCGGGATCACCAAAGCGGTCGAGCGGCCCTGGCGCTTCTGCGCCGCCGGCAACCCGCACGTCTCGCGGCCGCGGCTCTAGGCCTAGGGGCTGCCAGCGGAGAGGCCGCCGCCGGTGCCAGCGCCGGCTTCGGGGGCAGCTTCGACAGGCGCTTCGGGAGAGGATTCGGATTCAGGCGTCGCTTCCGGTTCGGGCGCCGCTTCGGCTTCTTCGGGCGCCGGTTCCGTCGAGGGTTCGATGGGGACGTATTCGCCGCCCGTGGCGGGCGGGCCGGTCGAGCGATGGTGTTCGCCGCTGGCCTTTTCCGCCGCGCGCTCGGCCTGGATTTCTCGCCAGGCGGAGATCACGCTCGCCCAGATCAGAGCCGGGAAGGTGCCGCCCATCACCGGGCCGCCGTTGTAGAGCGTCGTCATCGGCGTGGTCGAGTCGGCGTAGCCGACCCAGACGCAGGCGGTGACTTCGTCGCCGATGCCGCCGCAGAACCAGGCGTCGCCGTTGTTCTCGGTCGTGCCGGTCTTGCCCCACTGCCCTTCGGCGCCGACCTGGGCGTGGGTGCCGGTGCCGCTGGAGACGACCGTTTCGAGGATGCTCTTCTCCTCTTCGGCCGTGCCGGCGCTGAAAACCTGCTCGTGGGTGGAGTCGTTGTCGCCGCCCTTGATCGTGTTCCCGTCGCGGTCGGTGACCTGGGTGAAGGCGACGGGGCTGTCGCCGGGGACCGGCGCCAGGCTGCCGCTGACCCGGTCGCCGTCGTTGCCGATCGTCGTGTAGGCGTAAGCCCAGCCGAGCGGCGTCACGCCGTCTTTGAGGCCGCCGAGCACCATCGCCGGGTTGGTCGAGATCGGGTCGCGGTAGCCCGCCTTGTGGATCGTCGAGGCGATCGAGCGGGTGCGGTCCTCGACCGTCCTGCCCTTCAGCCCTTCCAGCCCCAGCTGCGCGTAGATCGAGTTGTCCGAGTAGGTGGTCGCGCAGACGATCGAGCAGGAGCCGAGATAGGAGTCCTCGTCGTTGTGGACGACGAACGTTTCCTGCCCGTGCTTGCCGAAGTGGAATTCCTGCGGCGCCGATTCGTAGACGGTTTCGGGCGAGATCCCCTCTTCCAGGGCGGTGAGGAGGGTGAAGGGCTTGATCGAGGAGCCGGGCTGGCGGTGCCCCTGGGTGGCGAGGTTGAACGGCTTGGCTTCGAAGTCCGGGCCGCCGACCATCGCCTTGATCGAGGCGTTGCGGTTGTCGATCACGACCACCGAGGCGGTCGCCGGCAGGTAGCCGAGGTAGGAGTTGACCGCTTCTTCGGCCGCTTCCTGCAGGCTCAGGTCGAGGGTCGACTTCACTTTCAGCCCGCCGAAGAAGGCCTTCGAGGCGCCGTAGCGGTCGACCAGCTGCTGGCGCAGGTAGGCGGTGAAGTAGGGCGCCCTGGAATCCAGCGTCGGCGGGCTGATCTCGTTCGGTGAGGGCAGCGCCTGCCTGATCCCTTCCTCGTACTGCTGCTGGGAGACGTAGCCCTGCTGGTACATCTTTTCCAGCACCAGGTTGCGGCGGCCCAGCGAGTTTTCGGGGAAGGCCTTGGGATCGTAGGCGGAGGGCGAGGCGATTATCGCCGCCAGCGTCGCCGCCTCCCACGGCTCCAGCACCGAGGCGCATGGCTCCTCGGGCGTCCCGCAGCCGGGGTGGGCGGCGCCGAAGTAGGTGCGGGCGGCCGCCTCGATCCCGTAGGCGCCCTCGCCGAAGTAGATCGTGTTGAGGTACTCGGTGAGGATTTTGTCCTTGCTCCAGTGGCGCTCGAGTTTGTAGGCGAGCGCCGCCTCGCGGAACTTCTCGAGCACGGTGCGGCTTCCCTGCGCTTCGAGCGCGTTCTTGACGAACTGCTCGGTGATCGTCGAGGCGCCCTGGGCGGCGGTCTGGCTGAGGACGTCCTTGGCCAGGGCGCGGGCGATCCCCTGGAAGTCGACTCCGTTGTGTTCGTAGAAGCGCGAGTCCTCGATCGAGACCACCGCGTTCTTGACGTTCGGTGAGATCTGCGCGGAGCTGAGCAGGATCTTGTTCTGGTCGCTGGTCAGCGTCCCCAGCACTTCGCCGTGGTCGCCGAAGACCTCGCTGTTCTTCGAGGCCTTGTACTGGGCGAAGTTGTAGATCGCCGGCAGGTCCTGGGAGATCGCGGCCATCATCCCGAAGACCATCGAGACGACGGCGAGGATGCCGAGCCCGAGCAGGACGAAGAGCACGCGCAGCTTCTTCAGCCGCGGGCGCGGGCGCTTGGCCGGGGGGGCTGGGGGAGCCGGGGGGGCCGGCGGAACTTCGCCGCCGCGCCGCCGGCGCTTTGTGCCTAGGACCGCCATCGAGAGGAGAACGCCTCGGCGCAGCGCGAGCCGCCGAGCGAAGGCGGCAGTCTAGCATTGGCCCGGATGCCGGATCTGACCCGAAACGCCGTCGACGTGCTGCCCGAGGGGAGGCTCGAGCAGCAGCTCGCCGAGGGGCGCTCGCTGCGGGTGAAGCTCGGAATCGACCCGACCAGCGCCGACATCCACCTCGGCCACACGGTCGTGCTGGAGAAGCTGCGCGAGTTCCAGGCGGCGGGGCACACGGTCGTCCTGATCATCGGCGACTTCACCGCCCGGGTCGGCGACCCGAGCGGGCGCTCCGCCGCCCGGCCGCTGCCTTCGGCGGAGGAGATCGAGGCCAACGCCGCCACCTACCAGGAGCAGGCGTTCAAGGTGCTCGACCGCGAGCGGACCGAGGTGCGTCGCAACAGCGAGTGGCTGCGGATGGAGCCGGAGGCGCTGCTGGGGCTGCTGGCGCGGACCACGGTCGCGCGGCTGCTGGAGCGCGACGACTTCCAGAGGCGGCTGGCGGCGAACCAGCCGATCGCCGCCCTCGAGCTGCTCTACCCGCTGCTGCAGGGCTACGACTCGGTCGCGATCGAGGCGGACGTGGAGATCGGCGGCACCGACCAGAAGTTCAACCTGCTGTTCGGCCGCGACGTCCAGGCCGCCTACGGGCAGCCTCCGCAGTCGATCGTCACGATGCCGATCCTGGTCGGGACCGACGGCGTCCAGAAGATGAGCAAGTCGCTCGGCAACTACGTCGGGGTCACCGACGCGCCGGAGGAGATGTTCGGCCGCCTGATGAGCATCCCCGACACGGCGATGGCCGAGTACTACCGGCTGCTGCTCGGCGGGGAGCAGCCCGCCGGGGCGCCGAACGAGGCGAAGCGGCGGCTGGCCCGGCGGATCGTCGACCGCTTCCACGGCGAGGGGGCGGGGGATGCGGCCGAGGAGCATTTCAACCGCGTCTTCGTCGAGCGCTCGGCCCCGGAGGAGATGCCCGAGTTCTCGCTGTCGGAGCTGGGCGGCACGACCAACGGCGCGGTTCATCTTCCGCAGCTGATCGCCGCCGCCTTCGACCTCAGCTCGAGCGAGGGCCGGCGGTTGATCCAGCAGGGGGGCGTGAAGCTCGACGGGGAGGCGCTGCCCGCGGACTCCCTCGACGTCGAGGCGAGCGGGCTCGACGGGCGGGTCCTGCAGGTCGGCAAGCGGCGCTTCCGCCGGCTTCGCCTCGGCCTCTAGGCAAAGCCCCTCCGCGGCGCTATACTCCCCGGTCCTTTCTGGGGCTGCCCTGTGGCGGCCCATGCGCGAAGCGCGGCGAGTCCCGTCGCGGAGGCGCAACGGTCTTTGAAAACTGAGCAGCGTGCACCCCGCGGGCCCGATCAACTGGCCTGCGGGATGTTTGAGCCCGAGCCACTCGGCCACGTCAGCGTGCCGAGTGGTCTGATTTACCCGTCATGCCGGCCGTCGAGTATGTGTACCCGGCGGCCAGCCAGGCATGACAGCTCTCTGTAAGAAGTACCTTTCACGGAGAGTTTGATCCTGGCTCAGGACGAACGCTGGCGGCGTGCTTAACACATGCAAGTGGTGCGACGAACCAGGGCTTGCCCTGGGGCTAAGCCGCGAACGGGTGAGTAACACGTGGGTAACCTGCCCCGATGACCGGGACAACCCGAGGAAACTCGGGCTAATACCGGATGTGGTGCACAGGCATAAGCCTGTGTACTAAAGGAAGCTTCGGCCTCCGCATTGGGAGGGGCCCGCGGCCCATTAGCTTGTTGGTGGGGTCACGGCCTACCAAGGCGACGATGGGTAGCTGGTCTGAGAGGACGATCAGCCACACTGGGACTGAGACACGGCCCAGACTCCTACGGGAGGCAGCAGTGGGGAATCTTGCGCAATGCGCGAAAGCGTGACGCAGCAACGCCGCGTGGGGGAAGACGGCCTTCGGGTTGTAAACCCCTTTCAGGAGGGACGAAGGTTCACCGGTTAATAGCCGTGTGGATTGACGGTACCTCCACAAGAAGCTCCGGCTAACTACGTGCCAGCAGCCGCGGTAATACGTAGGGAGCAAGCGTTGTCCGGAATCATTGGGCGTAAAGCGCGCGTAGGTGGCCTCATAAGTCCGCTGTGAAAGTCAAAGGCTCAACCTTTGAAAGCCGGTGGATACTGTGGGGCTAGAGTACGGAAGAGGCGAGTGGAATTCCTGGTGTAGCGGTGGAATGCGCAGATATCAGGAGGAACACCAATAGCGAAGGCAGCTCGCTGGGACGTTACTGACACTGAGGCGCGAAAGCGTGGGGAGCGAACAGGATTAGATACCCTGGTAGTCCACGCCGTAAACGATGGGCACTAGGTGTGGGAGGTGTCGACTCCTCCCGTGCCGTCGCTAACGCACTAAGTGCCCCGCCTGGGGAGTACGGCCGCAAGGCTAAAACTCAAAGGAATTGACGGGGGCCCGCACAAGCAGCGGAGCATGTGGTTTAATTCGACGCAACGCGAAGAACCTTACCTGGGCTTGACATGTCAGTGACCGCCGTGGAAACACGGTTTTCCTTCGGGACACTGTCACAGGTGGTGCATGGCTGTCGTCAGCTCGTGTCGTGAGATGTTGGGTTAAGTCCCGCAACGAGCGCAACCCCCGTTCCATGTTGCCAGCATTCAGTTGGGGACTCATGGGAGACTGCCGGTGACAAACCGGAGGAAGGTGGGGATGACGTCAAGTCATCATGCCCCTTATGTCCAGGGCTACACACGTGCTACATTGGCGCATACAAAGGGCAGCAATACCGCGAGGTGGAGCAAATCCCATAAAGTGCGCCTCGGTTCGGATTGGAGGCTGAAACTCGCCTCCATGAAGGTGGAGTTGCTAGTAATCGCGGATCAGCAATGCCGCGGTGAATACGTTCCCGGGCCTTGTACACACCGCCCGTCACACCACGAAAGCGAGCAACACCCGAAGCCGGTGGCCTAACCGCAAGGAGGGAGCCGTCGAAGGTGGGGCCCGTGATTGGGGTGAAGTCGTAACAAGGTAGCCGTAGCGGAAGCTGCGGCTGGATCACCTCCTTTCTAGGGAGATTTCTCTAGAACGTCGACCGGGCTCCCCGCCGACTCAGTCGGTGGGTACGCTGCTCAGTTTTGAGAGACCACCCGCGGAAGCACTCCGCGGGTGCGCCTCGGTGGACCTTGAAAACTGCACAAGGCCAATATGGGTATTTAATTACGACCCGGACACTTCGGTGTACGGGTCGCTCACCGTCAAGATAGTAAGAGTTTACGGTGGATGCCTTGGCACCAGGAGTCGATGAAGGACGTGAACGGCTGCGATAAGCCGCGGTTAGGCGCTGAATAGCCATTGACCCGCGGATCTCCGAATGGGAAAACCTGACGTCGGTAATGCGGCGTCATCCGGTGGTGAATACATAGCCGCCGGAGGTGAACCGGGCGAACTGAAACATCTAAGTAGCCCGAGGAATAGAAATCAACCGAGACTCCCTTAGTAGTGGCGAGCGAAAGGGGATCAGCCCAAACCTGACAGGTGTAAGCGGGCACGCGTTGCCTGTCGGGGGTTGTAGGGCGTCATGCCCGAGCCGTGCCTGGCTCGGCGGCAGTTACAAAATCAGGCGTTAGCCGAAGCGAGTGGAACCTCGCACCACAGAGGGCAATCGTCCCGTAGGCGAAAGCGTTCTGATCTGCCGATTGACGTTCCTGAGTAAGACCGCACCCGTGAAACGCGGTCTGAACCCGGGGGGACCACCCTCCAAGGCTAAGTACTACCTGGTGACCGATAGTGAACTAGTACCGTGAGGGAAAGGTGAAAAGAACCCCTGAAGGGGAGTGAAATAGTACCTGAAACCGTAGACTTACAAGTGGTCGGAGCACCTTCGGGTGTGACGGCGTGCTTTTTGCATCACGAGCCGGCGAGTTACTCGTCAGTGGCAAGGTTAAGCGATGAGCGGAGCCGTAGCGAAAGCGAGTCTGAATAGGGCGACACAGTCACTGGCGGTAGACCCGAAACTGAGCGAGCTATCCATGGGCAGGCTGAAGCGGGGGTAAGACCTCGTGGAGGGCCGAACCGACCTAGGTTGAAAACTGGGCGGATGACCTGTGGATCGGAGTGAAAGGCTAATCAAGCTCAGAGATATCTGGTTCTCTCCGAAATATATTTAGGTATAGCCTCGAGTGATTGCGTTGCGGCCGTAGAGCACTGTTTGGATTAGGGGCCCTACCAGGTTACCGACTTCAGGCAAACTCCGAAGACCGTTACGGTTAACTCGGGAGTCAGTGTGCGGGGGATAAACTTCGTACGCGAGAGGGAAACAACCCAGACCATCAGCTAAGGACCCAAAGTGCTAGCTAAGTGGCAAACGATGTCCGAATGCAGAGACAACCAAGAGGTTGGCTTAGAAGCAGCCACCCTTGAAAGAGTGCGTAACAGCTCACTGGTCAAGTGTTCGGGCGCGGATAATTCAACGGGGCTAAAGCTAGCCTCCGAAGCTATGGGTGTGCAGGCCTGCGGGCTCTGCACGCGGTAGGAGAGCGTTCCAGTCTGCGTGAAGCGGTGTCGTAAGGCCCCGTGGAGTGGCTGGAAGTGAGAATGCCGGCATGAGTAACGAAAGAGGGGTGAGACTCCCCTCCACCGATTGTCCAAGGTTTCCTGAGTAAAGTTCGTCTGCTCAGGGTTAGTCGGGACCTAAGGCGAGGCCGAAAGGCGTAGCCGATGGCCAACAGGTTGATATTCCTGTACCACGTCGATTCCGTTATGACCGATGGGGGGACGGGGAAGGGTAAGGGAACCCAGGCGATGGTCGTCCTGGGGCAAGCACGTAGCCAGTCGCTGTAGGGAAATCCGCAGCGGCGTTTTGACGCGAGGTGCGATGCCAGCTGGCTTGACCGCCGGCGAGTCCTCGATCCCATGCCTCCGAGAAAAGCCCCTAGGCAGGATTCGCGTGCCCGTACCGATAACCGACACAGGTGGACAAGTAGAAAATACTAAGGTGAGCGAGCTAACTCTCGTTAAGGAACTCGGCAAAATCGTCCCGTAACTTCGGGAGAAGGGACGCCCCGGTAGGGTGAACTCCGCACGGAGGGAGCCCGAGGGGGCCGCAGTGAATTGGTCCAAGCGACTGTTTACCAAAAACACAGGCCTCTGCTAAGTCGTAAGACGACGTATAGGGGCTGACGCCTGCCCGGTGCCGGAAGGTTACGCGGACTTGTTAGCGCTTCGGCGCGAAGCAACGAAGCTAAGCCCCGGTAAACGGCGGCCGTAACTATCAGTTGACCGAGGTAGTTGTAAAACTCGGCTATATGCTGGAACATCCGAGTATCCGGCGCTACTAGCCGCTTTTCGCGGCAGTGACAATGCGTCCGGTGCGGAAAATCAGCAGGAAAGACTCTGTGACGTTGCACTTCGTTCAGGAAGTTGTTACAGAGAATCCTCAGAGACTATACGCCGAGCTCCCCGCTGAATAGGGGGAGATGAGATAGTCCGATCTCATGTGCGAGCATGAGAGTCGACCAGAAATGTGTCGGCCCCTCCAGATATTATTTGGAGGAGTAACAGCATGAACGGTCCTAAGGTAGCGAAATTCCTTGTCGGGTAAGTGTTTCTTGCCCCGCCATCCCTCAAGGGGTGGCCGAGTACCGGCTCATATCGGGGAAGCCTTCCTGGCGTCGCCAGATGGTAATCCCGAGGGAAGTCCTAGTGACCCCGTAACGACTGATCCGAAAGGAGAGGCTCGTCGCAGCGCAAGCGCATCGTTTGCGCAGTTGGACGCGATGGGCAATACGCCGGCCCTCATCAAAGACAGGGACACCTATGAAGCGAAGGCGCTTGATCCGTGGTACGTGACTGGCCTAACCGAGGGGGAGGGGTGCTTCTGCGTCTCCTTCGCCATACGAGCCAAGCTCCGCACGGGGCTTGAGGCGAGACCGTCTTTCTCGCTGTCGCTCAATAGGAGAGACCAGCCACTGCTGCAGGATTTGCAGCAATTCTTCGAATGTGGATGGATTCGCGAGTCTCGATCCGATCGAACCTTCAAGTTCGAGGTCCGATCGGCTCAAGATCTCAGGGATTCGATTGTTCCGCACTTCGAAGCGTTTCCGCTCAGCGGAGACAAGGCGAGGAGTTTTCGTGGCTTCTCGCAAGTCTGCAGGATGGTCTGGCAAGGAGACCATCTGAAGCGCGATGGAATGCGCCAAATCGTGGCGATCGCCTATGAGATGAATCTCGGCAAGCGACGACACGAGGAAGCGACGCTTCTGCGGGTGCTCGATGAGGTGAAGGGATAGTCTGCGCCCCTCGGAAACGTGGGGATGAACGCGAAGTTCCGACCTGCACGAATGGCGTAACGACTTGGACGCTGTCTCAACGAGAGGCTCGGTGAAATTAAAGTCTCGGTGAAGATGCCGAGTACCCGCGGCTAGACGGAAAGACCCCGTGAACCTTTACTGCAACTTGATATTGGAGTCTGGGACATCTCGCTCAGGATAGGTGGGAGACTTTGAACCAGCGGCTTTGGCCGCTGGGGAGTCAACCTTGAGATACCACCCTTGGTGTTCTGGGCTTCTAACACCGCGCCGTGATCCGGGCGGTGGACAGTGTCAGGCGGGCAGTTTGACTGGGGCGGTCGCCTCCTAAAATGTAACGGAGGCGCCCAAAGGTTCCCTCAGCACGGTTGGAAATCGTGCGAAGAGTGTAAAGGCAACAAGGGAGCTTGACTGCGAGACCGACGGGTCGAGCAGGAACGAAAGTTGGGCTTAGTGATCCGGCGGTAGCAAGTGGAAGCGCCGTCGCTCAACGGATAAAAGGTACTCCGGGGATAACAGGCTTATCGGTTCCAAGAGTCCACATCGACGAACCGGTTTGGCACCTCGATGTCGGCTCGTCGCATCCTGGGGCTGGAGTAGGTCCCAAGGGTTGGGCTGTTCGCCCATTAAAGCGGTACGCGAGCTGGGTTCAGAACGTCGTGAGACAGTTCGGTCCCTATCTGCCGTGGGCGTTGGAGAGTTGAGAGGAGTCATCCCTAGTACGAGAGGACCGGGATGAACGTGCCTCTGGTGTATCTGTTGTCCTGCCAAGGGCATCGCAGGCTAGCTACGCACGGAACGGATAACCGCTGAAAGCATCTAAGCGGGAAGCCGTCCTCAAGATGAGCTCTCCCATCCCCTTGAGGGAGTAAGACCCCTGGTAGACCACCAGGTTGATAGGCCGGCGGTGCAAGCGCAGCAATGCGCTCAGCCGACCGGTACTAATGGGTCGAGGGCTTGACGGATATCTATTACTTACCTTTTGCGGCCTTGTGCGGTTTTCAAGCTCCACCGGGGCGGTCTCGCAAAATTTCCGGTGGCGCATAGCGAGGGGGAGACACCTCTTCCCATTCCGAACAGAGCAGTTAAGCCCCTCAGCGCCGATGGTACTTGGAGGGCAACCTCCTGGGAGAGTAGGTCGCCGCCGGTTCTTCTTAGCGGTCCGCGCCGGAATTTGGCGCGGGCTGCGGCGCCCGATCAGCGGCGCGCTACGTCGCCGTCAAGCGGCTTGCGTGGCGCTGCCACGCGGCGCCGCTCGCCGCCGCCGGATCGCTTGCTGCTCAGACGCCTCGCTCTCGCGCAAAATTCCGGCGCGGACCGCAGGAGATCGGGCGAGAAGGGTTCGTCCTCCGACCGGCTTCGCAGTCCTGGGCGGTTCTCCCAACGGGCTCCAGCCCGTACTCGCCCAGGGTCGCGAAGTCGATCAGGAGGTCGACGGCGTCGGTCAGCCGTCCGGTGAATGAGGTCTTGGTTGCGAACATGGGTTCGTAAGGTAGGGGGGTCTCCGGACGACACTTCGAAACTGCAACGGGGCTTGCATTCGTGCCTGGGGAGTTGCGGAAGCTCAGCAGATCCCTTCCGATCCGGCCCGCCCTTACGGCCCTCGCGTGGCGGGGCTGCGATGCGAGGCGCCCTTGTCGAAAGCCAAGGCGAGCTGAGCCGCCTCGGCCGGCTTCTCGACGTTCGGAGAGTGGCCGGCGCCGGCGATCAGGCGAGTCTCCGCCCCTGGAACCTGTTTGGCGTATTCGGCCAGGGCCTGCTTGGGGTTGTCGATGATCTGCTCCTCAGCGCCCATCATCACCAGTAGCGGCTTGCCGGTTTCCCGCATGCGCCGGTCCAGCGGCTCTTCGCCGGTGTAGTCGTCGAAGGCGCTGGCCGAGTCGTCGTAGGCGTTGAAGGTCATCCGATTGACGTCCGCCACGAAGCGGTCGGGGACGTCGTAGCCGGGCGCGAAGGCGACCGAGAGCCCCTTGCGCACGGCGAAATCCGGCTTCAGGCGCCAGAACGCCTCGCCGACGACAGGCGCGAAGCCGAGCTGCGCGACGAGGCCGAGGCTGCTCCCATCGTGAGTGGGGGGAGTGTCGACGATCACGACCCGTTCGACCAGCCGCGGCGAGGCCTGTGCCAGGGCAACGGCGACGCCGCCGCCCAGCGAGTGCCCGACGACCTCGGCGTCGCGAACGCGCAGCCGCCGCAGCGCCTGTCCCACCAGTTCGGCCTGGTGGGGGACCGAGTAGCCCGAGGCCGGCTTTTCGGAGCCGCCGTGGCCGAGCAGGTCGACGGCGACGACGCGGTGACGCCGCCGCAGCGCCGGCATCATCCCGTCCCACCAGTCGATCGCGCAGGTGAAGCAGTGGATCAGCACGATCGGGCTTGCCCCGCGCGGGCCGTGTTCGACAACCTGGAGCTGCCCGCCCGGCAGGTCGAGGATCCTGCCGCCCGGCGCCGTCACCCCGGCCGACTTGGTTTCGTCGTCGACCAGGAGGGCATTGACGATGAGCAGGACGATTATTCCCGCCACGACCCCGATCGCGATCTTCCAGCCTCTCCGCATGCCGGCCGTTTACCCTAGCCGAGCGATGGAGAAGTTCGTGATCCAAGGCGGCGTCCCGCTCTCCGGAGAGCTGACCGTGGCCGGCAACAAGAACGCGGCGCTGCCGATCCTCGCCGCCTGCCTGCTCACCGAGGAGGAGCTGCTGCTGCACCGGGTGCCGCGCATCCGCGACACCGAGGCGCAGATCGCGATCCTCGAGCGGCTCGGCGTCGAGGTCGCCTGGGTCGCCGACAACAGCGTCCGCCTCTGCGCCCGGGGGGTGTCGGACACCAGCGTCGACGAGGAGCTCTCGCGGCGGATCCGCGCCTCCTTCCTGCTCGCCGGGCCGCTGCTCGCCCGCTTCGGCGAGGCGCGGATGCCGCCGCCCGGCGGCGACTTCATCGGCCGCCGCCGCCTCGACGCGCACCTCGACGCCTTCAGGGACCTCGGCGCCAGGGTCGGCGGAGAGCGCTGGATCGAGCTGACCGCGCCGACCGGCCTCCGCGCCTGCGAGATCTTCATGGACGAGCCCTCGGTGATGGGGACCGAGAACGCGCTGATGGCGGCCGCGCTGACGCCGGGGGAGACGACGCTCGGCAACGCCGCCTGCGAGCCGCACGTCCAGGACCTGGCGCGGCTGCTGACCAAGATGGGCGCGCGGGTCGACGGGATCGGCTCCAACGTGATGCGGGTCAACGGCGCCGACCGCCTCGGCGGCGCCGAGCACACGATCTCCCCCGACCACATCGAGGTCGGGAGCTTCATGGCGCTCGCCGCCGCCACCGGGGGCGCGCTGCGGATCCGCGACGTCGAGCCCGCCGATCTGTTCATGGTGCGCCGCCAGTTCCGCCGCCTCGGCCTGCGCTCCGAGGTCGAGGGCCGCGACGTGGTGGTGCCGCCGGAGCAGCGCCTGGAGATCGAAGCCGATCGCGGCGACGCGATCCCGAAGGTCGAGGACGGCCCCTGGCCGGCCTTCCCCGCCGACCTCACCTCGATCGCGCTGGCGCTGGCGACCCAGGCCAGGGGCGAGATCCTGATCTTCGAGAAGATGTTCGAGAACCGGCTCTTCTTCGTCGACAAGCTGGTCGCGATGGGCGCTCGGATCACGCTCTGCGATCCCCACCGGGCGATCGTCAGCGGTCCCAGCCGTCTTCACGGCGAGCGGGTCGAGAGCCCCGACATCCGCGCCGGGATGGCGATGCTCATCGCCGCCCTGGCGGCCGACGGCACCTCGGAGATCGGCAACATCCGTCAGATCGACCGCGGCTACGAGCAGATCGACGACCGCCTCCGCGCGCTCGGCGCGCGGATTGAACGCGTCTCTGCCGAGGTCGCGGCCTAGCGGGGCTTTTCGGCGGTCTCTCGTAAGGTCAGCCGGATGATCCACCCGATCCCCCCAGGAACGCGCGACGTGCTGCCCGACGAGATGCGGGAGCTGCGCCGCCTGCACAGGGCCCTGATCGAGGTCTTCGAAGAGCGCGGCTACGGCGAGGTGGCGACGCCGGCGATCGAGTACGACGAGGTGCTCGGGCGGGGCGGGGGACGCGCCGCGGAGAGCGCCTACCGCTTCTTCGGCGAGAGCGGCGACCTGCTCGCCCTGCGCTCCGACATGACGGTGCCGATCGCCCGCCTCGTCTCCAGCCGCTTCGCCGACGCCGAGATGCCGCTGCGGCTCTGCTACCTGGCGAGCGCCTATCGCGGCGTGCGCCCCCAGCGCGGCCAGATGCGCGAGTTCGTCCAGGCCGGGGTGGAGCTGATCGGGGCGCCGGCCCCGGACGGCACCGCCGAGGTGGTCGAGGTGCTGGAGGCGGCGCTCGACGCGGCGGGCCTCAACCGAGCGGTGATCGGACTCGGCGACTCCGACCTCTTCCGCCAGCTGCTGATCGAGATGGGAGTGGGCGACGAGGCGCGGGACTCCCTCCTGGAGCGCTTGGCGATGCACGACCTGGTCGGCCTCGAGGCCGGGCTCTCCGAGATCGAGGGGATCGGCGAGGAGCAGTGCGCCACCTGCGTCGCCCTCTCCCAGCTCCGCGGCGGCCGCGAGGTGCTGGAGCAGGCGCGGGCGCTCGGCGGCGGCGCGGTCGAGCGGGCGACCGCGCGGCTGCAGGAGACCTACGACGCGCTGGAGCGGCGCGGGGTCGCCGATCGGGTCCGGATCGACCTCGGCCTGCTGCGCGACCTCGGCTACTACAGCGGCGCCATCCTCGAGGTCTACGACCCGGCGCTCGGCCACGTGATCGGCGGCGGCGGCCGCTACGACGCGCTGCTGAAGCGCTTCGGGGTCGACCTGCCGGCGGCCGGCTTCGCGCTCTACGTGGAGCGGGTCCACGTCGCCCAGATGGAGGAGGAAGCGCGGGGGAGGGCGGGCTCGTGAGCGTCGAGGTGGCCGGGCTCGGGCGCGCCAAGGCGGAGGGGCCGCTGAAGCTGGCGGTGCCGCGCGGCGCCCTTTTCGGGGAAACCCTCGACCTCCTCGACGCGATCGGCATCGACACCTCGGCGCCGCGCGGCGACTCGCGCTCGCTGATCTTCGAGGCGAACGGCATCACCCTGGTCACGATGCGCCCCTCCGACGTGCCCACCTACGTCGAGGCGGGGGCCGCGGACGTGGGCATCACCGGCAAGGACGTGCTGCTGGAGCAGTCCGACCGCGTCGTCTACGAGCTGCTCGACCTCGGCTTCGGCCGCTGCCGCATGGTCCTCGCCGGCCGCCGCGGCGACCGGCGGCTGGGCGAGTCGCAGCGGCGCCTCGGGATGATGCGGATCGCGACCAAGTACCCGCGGATCGCCGAGCGCCACTTCGAGGCGACCGGCCGCCAGGTCGAAGTGATCGAGGTCAAGGGCTCGGTCGAGCTGGCGCCGCTGATCGGCCTCGGCGACGGCATCGTCGACCTGGTCGCGACCGGGCGCACCCTGGAGGAGAACGACCTCGAGGTGCGCGAGGAGATCGTCGAGTGCACGGCGCGCTTCGTCGCCAACCGCGTCGCCCACAAGCTGCGAGCCAGCGAGGTCGACGCGCTGATGGAGAAGCTGCGGGAGGCGACGGCCCGGTGAAGTCGCGGCGCTTCGAGTGGGCGGGGGCATCCGCGACCGCCGCCGCGGTGCGGGCGTGGGGCGCCGAGGCCGCGCCCGCGGTCGACGTCGGCGAGATCCTCCGCCAGGTGGTCGGAGGGGGGGAGGCGCTGGAAGGACGAGCCGACGAGGAGGCGGTGCTCGGCCTGACCAACCGCTTCGACGCGACCGAGTCGCCGCGGACCTCGCTGGAGATCGACCGCGACCTCGCCGAGGCCGCTCTCGCGGGACTTGAGCCGGGCCTGCGCGAGGCGCTCGACCTCGCCGCCGCCAACGTCCGCGCCGTCGCCGAGGCGCAGCTGGCGGACGCGCCATCGCGAGTCGAGCTGCCCCAGGGCCAGGTGGTGACGCTGCGCGAGGTCCCGGTCGGGGCCGCCGGCGTCTACGCGCCGGGCGGTCGCGCCGCCTATCCCTCCAGCGTCCTGATGTGCGCGATCCCCGCCCGGGCGGCGGGGGTCGAGCGGATCGCGCTCGCCTCGCCGCCGGGCCCCGACGGCTCCCTGCACCCGCTGGTGCTGGCGGCCGCCGCGCTCTGCGAGGTCGACGAGATCTACGCGATGGGGGGCGCGCAGGCGATCTTCGCGCTCGCCTACGGCACCGAGACGATCACGCCGGTCGACGTCGTCGCCGGGCCCGGCAACGCCTGGGTGCGCGAGGCGAAGCGGGCGGTCTACGGGCGGGTCGGGATCGACTCGCTCGCCGGGCCGTCGGAGCTGATGGTCGTGGTCGGCCACGACTCCGACCCGGAGTGGGTCGCGCTCGACCTCTGCTCGCAGGCCGAGCACGGTCCCGAGAGCCCGCTCGTCGCGGCCGCCGTCGAGGAGCACGTGCTCGACGCGGTCGAGGCGGCCACGACGCGGGCCGCCGCCGAGCGCCCGGGCGTCGGCGACGCGCCGCTGGCCCTGGTCCGAGTGCCCGACCTCAGCGACGCGATCGACCTCGCCAACGCCTTCGCGCCCGAGCACCTCGAGCTCTTCGAGGAGGACGCGGCGCTGCTCGCGGACCGCGTCGCCACCGCCGGCTGCGTCTTCGTCGGCCGCCACGGCGCCACCGCCTTCGGCGACTACGCCGCCGGCTCCAACCACGTGCTCCCGACCGGGGGAGCCGGCCGCTTCACCGGCCCGCTCGGCCCCGGCGCCTTCCGTCGGCGGATCTCCACGGTCGAGATTCCCGGCGACGCGGCGACCACGCTGGCCCCGTACGTCGATACCCTCGCCCGGGCCGAGGGCTTTCCCGTCCACGGCGAGTCGGCGATGATTAGACGATGAGCAGAACCGCGACCATAGAGCGAGACACCGCCGAGACCCGGATCCGTCTCGAGCTCGACCTGGACGGGGGCGAGGCGAGCGCCGAGACCGGGGTCGGCTTCCTCGACCACATGCTCGACCTGCTCGCCAGGCACGGGCGGCTCGGCCTGCGGGTCGAGGCGAGCGGCGATCTGGAGACCGGCGCCCACCACACGGTGGAGGACGTCGGCATCGTGCTCGGGCAGGCGCTCGACGAGGCGCTCGGCGACCGCGCGGGGATCCGGCGCTACGGCGCCGCGCTGACGCCGATGGACGAGGCGCTGGCCGAGTGCGCGATCGACGTCTCCGGGCGCCCGCTTTGCGTCTTCGACGCCGACCTGCCGACAACCTCGATCGCCGGCTTCGACACCGAGCTGGCGGAGGAGTTCTTCCGCGCCGTCGCCAACAGCGCCAAATTGACCCTGCACGTGTCGGTCCGCTACGGCGCCAACGCCCACCACATGATCGAGGCCTGCTTCAAGGCCTTCGCGCGGGCGCTTCGCGTCGCCGTCTCGATCGACCCCGAGGAGAGCGGCGTGCCGTCGACCAAGGGGACGCTGAGCGCATGACCAGGATCGCGATCCTCAATTACGGGATGGGCAACCTGCGCTCGGTCGAGAAGGCGCTCGAGCACGTCGGCGTCACCGCGACGATCACCAGCGACCCTGCCGCGGCCCGCGACGCGGACGGCCTCGTCCTGCCCGGTGTGGGCGCCTTCCCGCGGGCGATGGAGAGGGTGCGCGAGCTCGGCCTCGACGAGCTGATCGCCGAGCGCCGCCTGGCCGGCGTGCCGATCCTCGGCATCTGCCTCGGCCTGCAGCTGCTCTTCGACTCGACCACCGAGCTGGGCGGCGCCGAGGGCCTCGGCATGCTCGGGGGGCCGGTCGGAGAGCTCGACGCCGAGGGGCTGAAGGTGCCGCACATCGGCTGGTCGCCGGTGCGCTGGGAGCGGGAGTCCCGGCTCGCCGAGGGCATCGAGAGCGAGACGCCGTTCTACTTCGTCCACTCCTTCGCGCCGCGGCCCGCCGCCGCCGACCTGCTCGGGACCGCCGTCTACGGAGCCCGCTTCGCCTGCGCGGCGGAGCGCGAGGGCGTCTTCGGCGTCCAGTTCCACCCGGAGAAGTCGAGCGCCGCCGGCCTGCGGCTGCTCTCCAACTTCGCCGGGGTCTGCGCCAAAGCGCCCGCGGCGGCGTGATCCTCTATCCGGCCATCGACATCCGCGGCGGCCAGGCGGTGCGGCTACTGCAGGGCGACTACGCGAGGGAGACGGCCTACGACGCCGACCCGGTCGACGCGGCGAGGCGCTGGGCTGGCGAAGGCGCCGAGTTCCTGCACGTGGTCGACCTCGACGGGGCGAAGGCCGGCGAGCCGCGCAACCTGGATGCGGTGGCGAGGATCGCGGCCGCGGTCGAGTGCCCGATCCAGGTCGGCGGGGGCCTCCGCGACCCGGCCTCCGTCGCCGCCGTCCTCGACGCCGGCGCCGAGCGGGTGGTGATCGGCACGGCGGCGCTCCGCGACACCGATTTCCTCGCCGGCGCGCTCGAGCGGCACGGCGAGCGGATCGTCGTCTCGGTCGACGCGCGCGGCGGCAGGGTCTCGCTCGCCGGCTGGACCGAGACCAGCGACGTCGACGTCGCCGATGCGGTCGCCGACCTCGGCGAGCGCGGCGTCTCCCGCTTCCTCTGCACCGCGATCGAGGTCGACGGCACGATGGAGGGCCCCGCCCTCGACGAGCTGCGCCGCATCGCCGCGGCGACCGACGCCCAGGTGATCGCCTCCGGCGGCGTAGGAACCCTCGCCCACCTCGAATCCCTGGCCCGCGACGCCCCCCCGAACGTCGAAGGCGCAATAGTCGGCCGAGCCCTCTACGAGCGCAAGTTCACCGTCTCCGAAGCCATCGCCGCCCTGAACAACACCTGAAGCTCCAGCAAGGATTTCGTGTTGGGACGTCAGGAGACCGCGTCTTCGGAGGAGCCGTGGGGGCACCCCTCCCAGGAGGCTCAAGGGCCAACGCTCCGCACCTCCGGAGCTCGATTCAGCTGCGCGACGGCCTCCTGGGAGGGGTGCCCCCACGGCTTCCCTGTTTACGCTTGTCCCATGGTCCTCAAGCGAGTAATCCCCTGCCTCGACGTCGACGCCGGCCGCGTCGTCAAGGGCACCAACTTCGTCGGCATCCGCGACGCCGGCGACCCGGTCGAGCTGGCCGAGCGCTACGACGCCGAGGGCGCCGACGAGCTCGTCTTCCTCGACATCACCGCCTCGCACGAGAAGCGCGAGACGATCGTCGAGCTGGCGCGGCGCACGGCCGACAACGTCTTCATCCCGTTCACGATCGGCGGCGGGATCCGCTCGGTCGAGGACGCGCAGGCGGTGCTCGACGCCGGCGCCGACAAGGTCTCGGTCAACTCGGCGGCGCTGGCGCGGCCCGAGCTGCTGACCGAGCTCGCCGACCACTTCGGCGCCCAGTGCGTGGTGATCGCGATCGACGCCAAGGCGGCGGTCGGCGAGGCGGCCTCGCCGCCCTGCGACGCCCCGCCGGGCTGGTTCGGCGACCCGCGCTGGGACGTCTACGTCAACGGCGGGCGTAAGCGGGTGGAGGGGCGCGAGGCGGTTGCCTGGGCGAAGGAGGCGGTCGAGCGCGGGGCTGGGGAGGTGCTGCTGACCAGCATGGACCGCGACGGGACCAGCGACGGCTACGACATCGCCCTGACCAGGGCCGTCGCCGACGCGGTGCCGGTCCCGGTGATCGCCTCCGGCGGCGCCGGCGAGCTGGCGCACCTGAGCGAGGCGATCTCCGAGGGCGGCGCCGACGCCGTCCTCTGCGCCTCGATCTTCCACTACGGTCAGCATCGAGTGCGCGAGGCGAAGGAGCGCCTCGCCGCCGACGGCATCCCGGTGCGGCTCTAGCCCGCGCTCAGGTCTTCGGCGAGGCCGGTGACGCCAGCGGAGCCGAGGATCTCGAAGCGAGAAAGTTCGTAGGGCGCGTCGCGGCTCGCGTAGCCGGGGATCTCGGTGGTGGCGCCGGCGTACCCGGCGGCCCTGACCGCGGCGATCACGGTTGGGTTGAACTGGCCCGCCGGGTAGCAGAAGTCCTTCACCGGGACGCCGTATTCGCGCCGCAGGATCCGCCGCGATCCCGCCACTTCTTCCTTCAGCGCCGCGGCGTCCAGGGTGGTGAGGTCGGAGTGGTGGATCGTGTGCGCGGCCAGCTCCCAGCCGGCGGCGATCATCGCCCTGACGTTGCTTTCGTACAGGTCCGAGCCTTCCGCCTTGAGGTTGAGGACTCCGGCCCAGCCGTGCCTGCGCAGCTCCGGCAGGGCGTAGGTGAACTGCGGGCGGTAGCCGTCGTCGAAGCTGAGCACGACCGGCTTCGGCGGCAGCGTCCCGCCGCGGCGCCAGGCGTCCTCGACCTGTTCCAGGGTGACCGCCTGGTAGCCGTGTTCCTCCAGCCAGTCCATCTGATGGTGGAAGTCGGGCCGCGAGACGAACAGCTCCGGGTACGGCGCGCCGGCGGGTGGCGCGCCGAGCACGTGGTACTCGAGGATCGGCACCGGCCCGGCGTGCGGTTCCCAGCCGGCCTGCGGGGTCGCGTTGCGTACACGGCCTGCCGCCGCGGGCGACCCCGACGCGCCCGCGCTCCCGTTCCCAGCGCCCGCGGTCGTCTTCTCTTCCGCGATGCGGTTGGAATGGCGACCGCTGTCGCTGGAGGAGCCGCCGCTGGAGGCGATCGCGACCGCGATCGCCGCGACCAGCGCCACCGCCGCGATCAGGGAGCCGGCGACGAGCCGGCGGCGAGCTCGCCGGCGTCGCTGCCGCTCGCGACGCGCCCTCAGCTCCTCCTGTCGAGAGCGGGGATCCTCGGGCATTCCTGTCGCTCCGTTCGCCATCCGCGCAGCCGGTCATGGTAGGGAAGGAGTCCAATGTCGAACGCCAGGGTGCCGATAGACGACCTCGCCGAGGCGATGCATCGGACGTACCCGGAGCTGGACAGCGTCAGGGAGGCCGAGGGGATCGAGTCCGCCTACCTGGTCGGAGGAGCGGTCCGCGACCTCCTGCTCGGCCGCGAACGCGCGGACATCGACCTCGTCGTGGTCGGCAACTTGGCGCAGTTCATGCGCAGCCTCGGCGGGACCCCGGTCGGGATGACGACGCACCGCTTCCTCACCGGCTGGGTCGAGCTCGGCGGGCACCGGTTCGAGCTGGCCGGCGCCCGCACCGAGGTCTATCCGCATCCCGGCGCCCTGCCGGTGGTCGAACCCGCGGCAAGCATCGAGGCCGATCTGGTGCGCCGCGACTTCAGCATCAACGCGATGGCGATCCCCCTTCACGGCGAGGTCCACCTGATCGATCCTCAGGGCGGGCTTGCCGACCTCGAGGGCGGCTGGCTGCGGGTGCTGCACCCTCGCTCCTTCGTCGACGACCCGACCCGCGCGATCCGGGCGGCGCGCTACGCGGCCCGGCTGGGATTCGAGCTGGAGCCGGAGACGGCGAAGCTCCTGGCCGCCACCGACCTCGGCACGATCTCGGCCAACCGGCGCGAGACCGAGCTGCGGCGCCTGGCGGGCGAAGAGACCGCCGCACACGGCTTCGAGCTGCTGGCGAGCTGGGGGCTGATCGAGCCGCGCGAGGGGGGGATCGAGCTGGCGCGCGAGGTCGTTGAGCTGCTGGAGACGCGCCCCTGGGCCGGGCATGCCGGGTCGCGGGCGGTGCTCGCCGCGGTGCTCGGCCCGGTCGACGACGCGGCGAAGCTTGCCGCGATCAGGCCCGGGAGCCCGTCCGAGGCGGTGGAACGGGTCGGGGGGCGCGATTCCGACCAGCTCGCCCTGGCCCGCGCGCTCGGCGCCGAGTGGCTCGACCGCTACATGGAGGAGTGGCGGAAGGTGGAGCTGGAGATCGACGGCTCCGACCTGCTCGCGGCCGGGGTCGGGGAGGGCCCGGCGGTCGGCCGCGGCCTGCGCGCGGCGCTGCGGCGCAAGCTCGATGGCGAGATCGAGGGGCGGGAGCAGGAGCTGGCGGTCGCCCTCGAGGCGGCGCGGGCCGGTTAGGCCGCCGTTCGCATCTGCTTTGTTACCGGCATGAGATGGCGCGAGAGCGAAGGCGTGCGCTGGCTGGAGGCGCCGCTGCCCGGCGCGCGGGCGGCCTTCTCGACCCGGCTCGGCGGGGTCAGCGAAGCGCCGTTCGACAGCCTCAACCTCGGCCTCCTCACCGAGGATGAGGAGGAATCGGTGGCGGAGAACAGGCGCCGGCTGGCGGCGGCGCTGGGCTTTCCTCCGGAGCGCATCGCCTTCTCCCTACAGGTGCACGGAACCCACCTCATCCACCACCCCCCGTTCCGTGGTTCCTTTGGCACCTCGGACGTGACTAAGGAACCACGGAACGAGGGGGATGGGCACGTGCTCGCGGAGCCGGGGATGGCGGGGCTCGTCTTCGTCGCCGACTGCCTGCCGGTCGTGCTCGCCGGCGCGGGCGGGGTGGCGGTGCTGCACTGCGGCTGGCGCGGGCTCGCGGCTGGGATCCTCGCCGCGGGCGCGGCGGCGGTCGAGGCGACCGACGCGGCGATCGGGCCGGGGATCGGCCGCTGCTGCTACGAGGTCGGCGCGGAGGTCCTCGACGCCTTCGCCCCGCTCGGCGAGGACATCGCCGAGGGCCGCATGCTCGACCTGGCCGAGGTCGCGCGCCGGCTGCTGCGCGAGGCGGGCGTCGAGCGGGTCAAGTCCGCCGGCCTCTGCACCAGCTGCGAGGAGGAGCTCTTCTTCTCCCACCGCCGCGACGATGGGCGCACCGGCCGCCAGGCCGGGATCGCCTGGGTGGAGGATGGGGCGTAGATGCCCGGCCTGATCCACGGGATCGACCCGGCCAAGGTCGCCGCCAACCTCGCCCGCGTCCGCGAGGAGGCGGGGGAGGGGGTCGAGATCCTGGTCGCGACCAAGTACGTGCCGCTGGAGGAGATGGGGGCGCTGGCCGAGGCCGGCGTGCGGCTGGTCGGCGAGAACCGCCAGCAGGACCTCGCCGCCAAGCACGAGCGCTGGGGCGAGGCCTTCGAATGGGACTTCATCGGCAACCTGCAGAGCCGCAAGGTGAAGCAGATCCTGCCGCTCTGCCGGCTGATCCACTCGGTCGCCACCGACTCGGCGCTGGAGCAGCTCGGCCGCCACGGCGGCCCGGAGACCGAGGTCCTGGTCGAGGTCAACGTCGCCGGCGAGGAGGGAAAGGGGGGCGTCTCGCCGGGGGACCTGCCCGACTTCATCGAGCGCTGCCCGGTCACCGTCGCCGGCCTGATGACGATGCCCCCGTTCAGCCAGGACCCCGAGGCATCGCGCCCCCATTTCGCCCGCCTCGCCGAGCTCGCGGCGGCAACCGGCCTCTCCCGACTCTCGATGGGCACCTCCCAGGACTGGCGCGTCGCGGTCGAGGAGGGGGCGACCATCGTGCGCCTGGGAACCGCGCTGTTCGTGTGAATCGGCGCTAACCTGGAATTTCCTGGAGGACTCGGCCCTCGTAGGCCGAAACACCGCTATCGATGGCCTTCCGCGACACCTGGCATAGAGCTCTCGTCTACTTCGGCCTCGCCGAGGACCACGACTACGGCCCCGAGTACGAGGAGGACTTCGAGCCGGACACCGGCACCGAGGAAGTCTTCGAGGCGCGCCGCGAACGCGACCATGGCTCCGTCCGCCGCCTGCCCACCTCGCGCCGACCGCGCCGCGACGAGATCGACGACATCTTCGCCGACGACGAGCCGATCGCGGCCAGCCGCACCCGCACGCTGCGCCCGGTCGACAACGGCAGCGACATCCAGGTCCACCTGGTGATCCCGCGCAACTTCAACGACGCCCAGCAGGTCGCCGACCAGTTCAAACGGTCGGTGCCGGTGATCCTCAACCTGCAGACCGCCGACCACGAGCTCTCGAAGCGGATGATCGACTTCTGCTCCGGCCTCACCTACGCGCTCGACGGCGGCATGCAGCGGATCGCCGAGAAGATGTTCCTGCTCACCCCGCGCAACGTCGACGTCTCGGCCGAGGAAAAGGCCAGGCTGATCGACAAGGGTTTCTTCAACCAGTCCTGACGGCGGGCGGCCAACTAGGCTGCTCGGCATGATCGTCGGATTCGCCGGTTCCGGGAGCATGGCCGCCGCGATGGCGCGCGGCTGGGCGGGGGAGCTCGAGCGGATGCTGTTCTCCGACAGCGGCTCCGGGCGCGCCGCGGCCCTGGCTGGGGAGCTGGGGGGAGATGCCGTCTCGAACGCGGAGATCGCCGAGCGGGCGGACGTGGTCGTCCTCGCGGTGAAGCCGGCCCGGCTGGAGGATGCCGCGGCGGAGCTGCGGGGGGCGAAGGTGGTGGTCTCGCTGCTCGGCGCGACCCCGCTGCGGGCCGTCGCGGCGGCGTTCCCCGGCGCCACCGCGATCCGGGTGATGCCGAACGTCGCGGTCGAGGTGCGCCGCGGCGTCCTCTGCCTCGCCGGCGAGGCGCCGCCGGAGCTGCGCGAGAAGCTGCAGCTGCTCGGGCACGTGGTCGAGCTCCCCGACGAGGGCTTCGACGCCGCCACCGCGGTGATGGGCTGCGCGCCCGCCTACCTGGCGCTGGCGGTGGAGGCGCTCGCCGACGCCGGCGCCGCGGCCGGGCTCGACCCGGCCCTGGCGCGCGAGCTGGTGGTGGAGACGACCGCGGGGACCGCGGCGCTGCTCGGGATCCGCCACCCGGCCGACGTGCGGAAAGCCGTCGCCTCGCCGGGGGGGAGCACCGAAGCCGGCCTCGAGGCGCTGGAGCGGGAGGGGGCGCGGCGGGCCTTCGAAGCGGCCGTCCGCGCCTCGCTGGAGAGGATGCGCGGATGATCGCGCCGGCGCTCACCCGTGTCGACGTCGCCACCTACGTCAACGCGCTGTTCATCGTCTACATCGCGCTGATCTTCGCCAACATCGTGATCTCCTTCATCCCGCGGATGCCGACCTACAACCCGACCCTGCGCGCCGTGCTCGACTTCGTCACCGAGACCACTAACCCGTACCTCAACCTGTTCCGCCGCTTCATGCGGCCGATCGGCGGCGGCGGGCTGGCGCTCGACCTCAGCCCGATGCTGGGCATCCTCGTCCTCCTGGTCGCGCAGAAGATCGCCGTCGAACTGATCGTCGGGTGAGCCGCTCCGCCCGCGCCTGGTGCCTGGCCGGCGCCCTCTGCGCCCTCGTGGTCGCCGCCGACCAGGCGGCGAAGGCGGCGATCGAGCACAACCTCGCGATCGGCCAGCACGTGGACGTGCTCGGGCCGCTCGACCTCACCCTCTCCCACAACCAGGGGGTCGCCTTCGGCCTGGCCGGCGGCGCCGGCGCCGGCCTTGTCCTGGTCACCGTCGTGGCGCTCGTCGTCGTCGGCTACCTCTTCGCCCGCGACCCGACCCGGCCCTGGATGTGGCTGGCGACGGGGCTGCTGGCGGGCGGGGCGCTCGGCAACCTCACCGACCGGGTCCGCGCCGGCGCGGTCACCGACTTCGTCGACCTCTCGCCCTGGCCGCCGTTCAACCTGGCCGACGTCGCGATCACCGTCGGCGTCGCGATGCTGGTCCTGATCTACCTGCGAGACGCCCAGCGCGAGCCGCAAAGTGGCTGAGCCGAAGCCCGGCATCGTCTTCCTCGACGAGGAGCTGGCGGTGATCGAGAAGCCGGCCGGCCTGGTCGTCCATCCGGCTCCGTCGCACAGCGGCCCGACCCTGGTCGACCTGCTGGGGGAGATCCTCGGCGGCGGCGGCGACCCTGAGCGCCCCGGCATCGTCCACCGCCTCGACAAGGGCACCAGCGGCCTGCTCGTCGTCGCCCGCGACGACGCCGCCCACGCGGCGCTGCAGGCGCAGGTGCAGCGGCGAGAGGTCGAACGCGTGTACCTGGCCCTGGCGAGCGGCAGGCTCGGCTCCCGCACCGGCACGATCGACGCGCCGATCGGCCGCGCCGCCCGGCACCGGCACCGGATGGCCGTCTCCGGCGCCGCCTCGCGCGAGGCGCGCACCCACTTCGAGGCGCTGGAGCCGCTGCGCCAGGACACCTACCTGGAGGCGCGCCTGGAGACCGGGCGCACGCACCAGATCCGCGCCCACTTCGCGGCGATCGGCCACCCGCTGGTCGGCGACCCCACCTACGGCGGCCCCGAGCGCTACGGGCTGGAGCGGCAGTTCCTCCACGCCCACCGGCTCGCCTTCGAGCACCCGCGCACGGGGGAGCGGCTCAGCTTCGAATCGCCGCTGCCCCCCGACCTCGCCGCCGCTCTGGAAGCGGCCCGCGCGGCCTAGCCCGGCGCTCTACAATCAGCCATCCCAAACCAACCCCCGTCCGACGGCGAACCGGATCCTGCCCTGCGCCCGGCGCTGGGTCCCGACGAGCGGGACGGGAGCTTCACCAAGACATAAGGAGATTTTCGATGGCAGAGGCAGGTCTCACCGAGCTGCTCCAGGCCGGAGTGCACTTCGGCCACCAGACGCGTCGCTGGAACCCGAACATGCGCCGGTACATCTTCGGCGAGCTGGACGGGATCCACATCATCGACCTCTTGCAGACCGAGGCGCTGCTGGAGAACGCGCGCCGCTTCGCCGGCGAGCTCGCCAGCGGCGGCGGCACGGTGCTCTTCGTCGGCACCAAGAAGCAGGCCCGCGACTCGGTCCAGGAATGGGCCGACCGCTGCAAGATGCCCTACGTCAACAAGCGCTGGCTGGGCGGGCTGCTGACCAACTTCAACACGATGTCGGGCCGGATCGCCCGCCTGCACGAGCTCAACGGCTGGCAGGAGGAGGGCAAGCTGGCGCTGCTGCCGACCAAGGAGCGGATGGGGATGGAGGCCGAACTCGCGAAGCTCGAGTTCAACCTCGGCGGCGTCCGCGACATGGAGCGGCTGCCCGACGCGGTCTTCGTCACCGACCTGAAAACCGAGGAGATCGCCGTGCACGAGGCGGCGCGGCTGAAGATCCCGATCATCGGCCTGGTCGACACCAACTGCGACCCGACCCCCGTGGACTACGTGGTCCCCGGCAACGACGACGCGATCCGCTCCTGCGAGCTGGTCATCGGCACGATCGGCGCCGCGGTCGAGGAGGGCTCGAGCGCCTGGCGGGTGCAGGAGGAGAAGCGGATCGCCGAAGAGATGGAGCGGCGCCGCAAGGAGGAGGAAGAGCGGCGCAAGCGCGAGGAGGAAGAGAAGGCGCGGGTCGAGGCGGAGGAAGCGGCGAAGAAGGCCGCCGAGGAAGAGGCGGCGGCGAAAGCCGCCGCGGCCGCGCAGGCAAAAGCGGCTGCGGCCCAGCCGTCTCAGGCTCAGGCCGCGCCGGCTGCGGCTCCTACTGTGGGACAGACCCCCCCGGCCGCGGGTCCTGTCGCCGCAGGGGACCCACCGCCCCCTGCGGTAGCTAAAGCTTCCTCGGGGGCGGTGCCCCCTACGGCGCCACCCGCGGCAGAGGCGGAGAAGGCGAAAGAGCCGGAAGCCCCAGCCGCTGAGGCGAGTGCCCCAGCCGCTCAGGAGGCCAAAGGTGACGAGGGTCCGGCCGAGCCGGCTAAAGCCCCGGCCGCTGAGGCCGAGGGCTCGGCCGAGCAGGCGGATGCCCCTGCGAAGGCAGGGCCCGCGGCCCAGGAGGCCGATGCGTCCGATGGCGAGGCCGCGAAAGAGGGGGGTGGGTCGTGAGCGTCTCGGCCGCCGACGTGAAGGCGCTCCGGGACCGGACCGGGGCGGCGATGATGGACTGCAAGGCGGCTCTGGCGGAGGCTGACGGCGACGCCGAGCGGGCGATCGAGCTGCTGCGGGTGAAGGGCCAGGCCTCGGCCGCCAAGCGCGAAGGGCGCGGCACCGAAGAGGGCGTCGTCGCCGCCTACATCCACGCCAACGACAAGGTCGGGGCGATGGTCGAGGTCCAGTGCGAGACCGACTTCGTCGCCCGCAACGAGGACTTCAAGGCCTTCGCCTACCAGGTCGCGCTGCACGTCGCGGCGACCGCGCCGCGCTACGTCACCGCCGAGGAGATCCCGGCGGAGGAGCGCGAGGCGGAGAAGCGGGTCTTCGAGGAGAAGGCGCGCGAGGAAGGCAAGCCCGACAACGTGGTCGAGAAGATCGTCGAGGGGCAGCTCTCGAAGTGGGCGAGCGAGGTGGCGCTGCTCGACCAGGCCCACGTCAACGCCGAGAAGCACGACTCGAAGACGATCGAGGAGCTGCGCCAGGAGCTCGCCGCGAAGACCGGCGAGAACGTGCGCATCGCCCGCTTCGCCTACTTCCGCGTCGGCGAATAGAGTCACCGCTACGTGAACGCCTCCCCCGAGCCCCGCTTCGGGCGCATCATGCTGAAGCTCTCCGGCGAGGCCCTGATGGGCTCGCGGGAATACGGCACCGACGCCGCTGAGGTCGACCGGATCGCCGGGCAGGTGGCGGCGCTGCGCGAGCGCGGGGTGGAAATCGCGATCGTGGTCGGCGCCGGCAACATCTACCGCGGCCTCAAGGGCGCCTCCAACGGCATGGACCGGGCGACCGGCGACTACATGGGGATGCTGGCGACGGTGCTCAACGCGCTCACCCTCCAGGACGCGCTGGAGCGGCTCGGCCAGCACACCCGGGTGCTCTCGGCGATCGACGTCAAGGAGGTCGCCGAGCCCTACATCCGCCGCCGCGCGATGCGCCACCTGGAGAAGGAGCGGATCGTGATCTTCGCCGCCGGCACCGGCAATCCGTTCTTCACCACCGACACCGCGGCCGCGCTGCGAGCGCTGGAGATCCGCGCCGAGGCGATTCTGATGGCGAAGAACGGGGTCGAGGGCGTCTACGACGCCGACCCGGCGATCGACCCCGGGGCGAAGTTCATCCCCGAGATCACCCACCGCGAGGCGATCGAGCGGGGTCTGAAGGTGATGGACTCGACCGCGCTCTCGCTCTGCATGGACAACGACCTGCCGATCTACGTCTTCAACATGGGCGACGAGAGGAACATAGATAGGATCGTCTCCGGCGAGAGGGTCGGCACGCTGGTCTCCGGCGGGCCCGGCGCCCAGTGAGGACGGAACCGGTGGAGCTGATCGACGAACTGCTGGCAGATGCCAAGGAGCGAATGGCCAAATCGGTCGAGTCGAGCCGTGGCGAGCTGGCCACGGTGCGGACCGGCCGCGCCTCGCCGCACCTGCTCGACCGGATCGTCGTCGACTACTACGGCAACCCGACGCCGCTGAAGCAGCTCGCCAACGTCGCCACCACCGACGCCCGCCTGCTCACCGTGACGCCCTTCGACAAGGGCGCGCTCGGCGGGATCGAGAAGGCGATCCAGGAGTCCGACGTCGGCCTCACCCCGAGCAACGACGGCGCCGTGATCCGGCTGCAGGTCCCCGAGCTGACGGAGGAGCGCCGGCGGGAGATGGTCAAGGTCGTGCACGGGGTGGCGGAGGAGGGCCGGGTAGCGGTCCGCAACGTGCGCCGCGATGTGATGCACGACCTGCGCGAGCTGAAGAAAGAGGGCGAGGCCGGCGAGGACGACGAGCGCCGCGCCGAGGCGGCCCTGCAGAAGGAGACCGACGAGGCGGTCGCCGAGATCGATGCCCTGCTGAAAGGCAAGGAAGAGGAAATCCTCGAGGTTTGACCGCTGCGCGGTACGTGGCGATCATCACCGACGGCAACGGCCGCTGGGCGCAGGAGCGGGGCCTGCCGGTGGTCGAGGGGCACCGCGCCGGCGCCGACGTCGTCAAGGCGCGGCTGCGCGACGCGGTCGAGCTGGGGATCGAGGAGCTGACCGTGTTCTCCTTCTCGACCGAGAACTGGTCGCGCCCGCCCGAGGAGGTCGAGGGGCTGATGCGGATGTTCGGCGAGCGGATCGCCTCCGAGACCCCCGAGCTCGACCGGGAAGGGGTGCGGATGCGCTTCGTCGGCCGGCGCGAGGGGGTGGCGCCGGACCTGGTCGAGCGGATGGAATGGGCCGAGCGGACCACCGCCGCCAACGACCGGATCGCCCTCTTCGTAGCCTTCAACTACGGCGGCAGGGCGGAGATCGTCGACGCGGCGCGAAGCTTTACGGGGGACTCCGAGGAGGAGTTCCGAAGCCACCTCTACGCACCCGAGATGCACGACCCGGACCTGCTCATACGGACCAGCGGCGAGCAGCGGATCTCCAACTACCTGCTCTGGCAGTGCGCCTACTCGGAGCTGGTCTTCCGCGAGGAGCTCTGGCCCGACTTCGGCCGCGGGGCGTTCGAGCAGTCGCTGGAAGAGTACGAGCGGCGCCAGCGCCGGTTCGGAGCGCGGGCATGACGGTGGAACTGTTCGACGACGAGATGTTCGAGGAGGAGCCGCCTCCGCCCCCGCGGCCGCCGCGACCCCCGCGACGCCGGCGCCTGCGCGGCGAGACGGTCAAACGGGTCACGGTCGCGATCCCCTGGATCGTCTTCGCGATCGCGATCACGGTCGCCGGCGGGCTGGTCTTCGCGCTGGCGATGATCGGCATCGGCGTGCTCGCCCTGCGCGAGTACGTGGCGATGACCGACGAGGCGAGGCCGATCGCGCTGCCGGCCTACGCGGCGGTCGCGGCGCTGATCCTCGCCGCCCACTTCGGCACCGCCTTCAACGTGCTGCTGATCCTCGCCGCCTCCTTCCCCGTCCTCTTCGCCTTCGGCGCGACCTCCCGCTACCGGGAGGGGGTGACGATCTCGATGGGCGTCACCCTGCTCGGCATCATCTGGATCGGGATCCCACTGGTCCATGCGGTGCTGCTGAGAGACCTTCCCCATCACGGCGCGGCGCTGCTGATCGACGTCCTGGTCGGCACCTTCGTCGCCGACACCGCCGCCTATGCCACCGGGCGGATGTTCGGCAGCCATCGGATCGCCCCCAACCTCTCGCCCAACAAGACCGCCGAGGGGCTGGTCGGGGGCTTTCTGATCGGCACCATGGGGTTCTGGTTCGCCGGCCTCTACCAGGACTGGCTGAGCGGGGCCGACGCGCTGATCATCGGCGCCGCGGTCGCCGCGGTAGCGCCGGTCGGCGACCTCTTCGAGTCGATGCTGAAGCGCGACCTCGGCACCAAGGACACCGGGACCCTGTTCGGGCCGCACGGCGGCATCCTCGACCGCCTAGACGCCGTCTTCTTCACCGTAGTCGTCGGCTACTACCTGGCCATTGCCCTCGTCTACTGAGACGAGTCTGCATCTGCACGTGTATAGGACGTGTAAAAGCAGACGCGTGGGGCTGACTACCCTCTGAGCAGATGAAGAAGGTGCTGATACTTGGCTCGACCGGGTCGATCGGGACGCAGGCGCTCGACGTGGTCGGTCGCTCGGAGGAGCTGCAGGCGGTCGGCCTGGCCGCCGGCGGCGGCTGGGAGCTGGCGGTCGAGCAGGCGCGGGAGCACGGCGTGCCGGCGATCGCGCTCGCCGAGGAGGACGCCGCGAAGCGCGCCGGCGAGAGCTGGAGCGGCAGGGTGCTCGGCGGGGAGGAGGGGGTGCGCGAGCTGATCGCCACCTCCGGCGCCGACCTCGTCCTCAACGGGATCGTCGGCGCGGCCGGCCTCGGCTCGACCGTCGTCGCCCTCTCGGAGGGGATCGACGTCGCCCTCGCCAACAAGGAGAGCCTGGTGCTGGGCGGCGAGCTGGTGACCGCGCTGGCGGAGGCGACCGGAGCCCGGCTGCTGCCGGTCGACTCCGAGCACTCGGCGCTGCACCAGCTGATCGCGTCGACCGCGCCCGGGACCGTGGAGAAACTGGTGCTGACCGCGTCCGGCGGGCCGTTCCGCGGCCGCGGCGACCTCGACGGGGTCAGCGTCGAGGACGCCCTCGCGCACCCCACCTGGCGGATGGGCGGCCGGATCACGATCGACTCCGCGACCCTGGTCAACAAGGGCTTCGAGACGATCGAGGCCCACCACCTCTTCGGCATCCCCTACGAGCGGATCGAGGTCGTCGTCCACCCGCAGTCGCTCGTCCACTCGCTGGTCCAGCTCAACGACGGCGCCTCGCTCGCCCACCTCGGCCATCCCGACATGCGGGTGCCGATCTCCTACGCGCTGCACTACCCGGAGCGGGCCGACGTCGACGTGCCGCGGCTCGACCTCGCCGCGGCGGGCGAGCTGACCTTCGAGGCGCCCGACCTCGAGACCTTCGCCTGCCTGCGGCTCGCCCGCGAGGCCGGCGAAGCGGGGGGGACGGCTCCCTGCGTGCTCAACGCCGCCGACGAGGTCGCGGTCGCCGCCTTCCTCGCCGGCCTGATCCCCTTCACCGGCATCGCCGCGGTGATCGAGCGGGTGCTGGAGGAGATGCCGGCGCGGCCGGTCGGGCATTTCGAGGACCTCTTCGCGGCCGACGCCGAGGCGCGCGAGCGCAGCGAAGAGCAGGTTCGGGGGTTGACTCCAGCATGAGCTGGCTGATCGTCTTCGCCGGGTTCTGCCTGCTGATCATGGTCCACGAGGCCGGCCACTTCTTCGCGGCCAAGGCGACCGGGATGCGGGTCGAGCGCTTCTTCCTCTTCTTCGGGCCGACGATCTGGTCCTTCAAGCGGGGGGAGACCGAGTACGGGGTGAAGTCGATCCCGCTCGGCGGCTACGTGCGGATCACCGGCATGAGCCCGGAGGAGAAGATCCCGCCCGAGGTCGAGCACCGGGCCTATTACCGCCAGGCGGTCTGGAAGCGGATCGTCGTCACGGCGGCGGGGCCGGCGGTGAACATCGTGCTGGCGTTCGCGATCCTCCTCGCCGTCTTCAACTTCGGCAGCGTCGAAGAGGACACGCAGTCGGTGGGTCGCGTGATCCCGAAGTCCGCGGCGGCCGGCGTGCTGAGGCCGGGGGACCGGATCGTCGCCGTCGACGGCAACCGCTATCGAGCTCTCAATGTCCAGGATCGCATCGAAAGGTTCCGGGGCGAGATCGGCTCTCATGAATGCGCCGGCGAACCGAAGCCGGGATGCGTCGCCGAGACCCCGGTGCGGCTGACGGTCGAGCGCGGCGGACGGTCCCTGACCCTCTCCGTGCGACCTCGCTACGACGCGGCGGAAGGGCAGACGCTGGTGGGCTTCGGCTTCGCTGGGAGGCCGGTCGACCTCAGCCCGGGGGAGGCGGCCGACCGCGCCACTACCGCGATCTGGTCGGTCGTCACCGGCACCGTCCACGTCTTCAGCCACCTCTTCGAATCCGAACAGCGGAAGGAAATCTCGGGGATCGTCGGCGTCAGCGACGTCGGCCATCAGGTGGTCGAACGGAGCCTCGAGAGCGCGCTCCTCCTCCTCGCCCTGGTCAGCCTCTCCCTCGGCCTGATCAACCTGCTGCCGATCCTGCCGCTCGACGGCGGTCACATCTTCTGGAGCCTGGTGGAGAAAGCGCGGGGCAGGCCGGTCTCGCTGCGGGTGATGGAGCGGGCAACGGTGGTCGGCTTCGCCCTGGTGGCGATCCTGATGTTCATCGGCCTCTCCAACGACCTCGGCCGGATCACCGGCGAAGGCTTCAACGTCCGCTAGGGCGCCCCCGGCGCCCAGGCGCCTTGTCGCTAGCTCGACTTGACCACGGAGCTGGTCGGGACCACGGTGCCGCACGGCCTGATCTTCATCTGCTGCTCCCTTCGATGCCGCTGAGCCTGACCCCGACTCTAGCCATCCGCGCGCCGACGGTGGCGCCTCGGGCCGTCAAATGGCTCGATTTCAGTCGAGTAATGCAGCCTGGGAAAACGACAGCGAAATCCTTGACAAACAAGGCGATTGAGAGGTTAGGGTGCGGTCATTGCTTTTTCGGCTCTGAGTAGGCGAGGGGAAATGCGCAATGACTGAACAGCAGGGGAAGAGCGGGAGGCGAGCGTCCTCACGGCCCGAGGCCGGTCACTCTCCCGGCCTGGCGCGGATCCTCGCCCACCCGCTGCGGGTGCAGATCCTCTCGCTCGCGAACCGGCGCGAAGTCAGCCCGGCCGAATTCGCCAGGGAGCACGACCTCGACGTCAAGGAGGTCTCCCGTCATTTCACGATGCTGAAGAAGCACGACGCCCTCGAACTCGTGAGGACGCGGCAGGTGCGCGGCGCGGTCGAGCATTTCTACCGCGGCATCAGGCCGGCGGTCTTCCACAGCGAAGACTGGGAGAGGTTCCCGAGGCCGGTTCGCGACGGCGTCGCCGGGGCGGCGCTGAGCGACCTCACCGACGTGGTCATCCAGGCGTTCGAGTCGGGGACCTTCAGCAAGCACGACGACAGCCACCTGATCTGGGACGCCCTGCTGATGGACGAACAGGGGCGAAGGGCGATGGCAAGGATGATCCTGGCGCTGTGGAAACGGGTGCTCAAGCTGCAGGACGAATCGATCGCCCGGATGGCCGAGTCCGGCGAGGAGGGCGTCAACATCGCCTTCGCCGTGACGGGCTTCGAGATGGCGCCGGTGAAGAAGCGGCGCTGAGCCAGCGAGTCGCTCTGGAAGAGCCGTCCCCGTCAGATTCCCCCTTCGCCTTCAGCCGCGCCGCACGACCCTGAAGGCGCAGGAGGCGGGGGAGGGGTCGAGGCCGCCGCTCGCCTCCCGCGCCCGCACCGCGAACGTGTGCCGGCCGAGGCCGAGCCGCTTCGCGGTGAAGGGCGAGCGGCACGGCTTGAACCTCCCACGATCGACCCGGCACTGGAAGCTCGCTCCGTTCTCGTCGCTGCGGAAGCGGAAGCTGGGAGTGCGGTCGTGCGTCGTCCGCGGCGGCTTGGCGGAGAGAATCGTCTGCGGGGAGCCGTGGCCCTGGCCGCCGGAGCCGCCGCCGCCTCCCCCTGAGCCTCCTTCCGTACCGCCGCCTCCACCGCCACCGCCCGATCCGCAGCCGTGCTCGACCGGGGCGACCGAGTTCGGCCGCGGGTCCGGGGCGACCGGGGAGAAGTCGGTGGCGCTGTCGTTGCTGTCGTCGCCGAGCTCGAGCAGGGTCGAGCAGCCCGGCGCGATCGTCCGCCGCAGCGCCATCCCGGCGGGAACCCCCGCGGGGGCGGCGGGGCTTCCCACGACCAGCGCCGGCGCGTGCGCGGGCAGCGGGCCGGTGAAGTTGCCCCAGGCGACGCAGTCCGGCGGCGACCCTTCCACCCAGCAGACGGCGCCGCCGGCGGGGGAGAGGTCGAGGTTGGCGTCGCTCGCGTCGGGAGCGGGGCGCCCGGCGAAGACGCCGCCGTAGCCGCTGTCGGCGACCAGCACGGTCGACTGGTTGGCTCCGCCGGAGACGTTGGCGGCGAATTTGAAGTCCTCGGCGACCGACCCGTTGGCGTTGTAGGCGACGAGGTGGTGGCCGGAGACGAACTCCTGTCCCGCCGCCCACATCTGCAGCTCGACGTAGCTGGCCTCGTCGGCGCCGCCGGGGTAGACCTCGCGGATCGACATCTCGTGGAAGCTCGCCTGCGCCGGCGCGGCGAGCGCCAGGCCGATCGCGGTCGCGGCCAGCGTCGCAGCGAAGAGTCGCCGTGCTCCCATCCAGCCCGGTCTACGGCCCCGGCGCCGGTCCGGTTCACCCGGCCGCGGAGGCTGCTCCGGGCGGGCGGGGCCCTCCCGATACGCTTCGAACATGGCTTCCAAGCGGCAGATCTTCGTCGGCGACGTGCCGATCGGCGGCGGCGCGCCGGTCGCCGTGCAGACGATGACCAAGACCGAGACCGCCAACCTGGCGGCGACGATGGAGCAGATCCGCAAGGTCGCCGACGCGGGCGCCGACCTGGTCCGCTGCGCGGTCCCGCGCGAGCAGGACGCCGAGGCGCTGAGGACGATCGTGCGCGAATCGCCGATCCCGGTGATCGCGGACATCCACTTCAACCACACCCTGGCGCTGAAGGCGATCGACGCCGGCGCCCACTGCATCCGCCTCAACCCGGGCAACATCGGCGGCCGCGAGAAGGTCGCCGAGGTGGCCGAGCGGGCGAACGCGGCCGGGACGCCGATGCGGATCGGGGTCAACTCCGGCTCGCTCCCCAAGCACCTGCACGAGCTCGAGCGCGAGGCGCCGGTCGAGGCTCTGGTCGCCGCCGCGGTCGAGTTCGTCGAGTTGATGGAGAGCCTCGACTTCGAGAATTTCAAGGTCTCGATCAAGTCGACCAACGTGCCGAACACGATCGCCGCCAACCGGCTGCTGGCCGAGAAGATCCCCTACCCGCTGCACCTCGGCATCACCGAGGCGGGGACGAAGTGGTCGGGCTCGCTGAAGTCGGCGGTCGGGCTCGGGACGCTGCTCGCCGACGGGGTCGGCGACACGATCCGGATCAGCCTCTCGACCTTCCACGCCGAGGAGGAGGTGAAGGTCGCCTGGGAGATCCTCAAGGCGCTGCAGCTGCGCGAGCGCGGCCCGGTGCTGATCGCCTGCCCGACCTGCGGCCGCCTCCAGTTCGACATGGACTCGGTGGTGGCGGAGATCGAGCGGCGCCTCGAGGCCTACGAGGAGCCGATCGAGGTCGCCGTCCTCGGCTGCGCGGTGAACGGCATCGGCGAGGCGAGCCACGCCGACTTCGGGATCGCCGGCGCCAAGAACGAGGGGCTGATCTTCGCTGGCGGCAAGCCGCTGCGCAAGGTCCCGCAGGCGAGCCTGGTCGACACCCTCTTCGAGGAGATCGACAAGTCGCTCGACCGCGGCGAGGTCGAGTTCGACGAGGCGGAGTCGCGCGAGGGGGCCGAGTGGGTCGCCAACATCGAGCGCGAGAACGCCGGCGACCTGACGCCGGAGAAGATCGCGCAGATGGAGCATGAAGCTGCCGAAAAGGGCGAGTCGGACAAGGTGCTGCTGGACGAGGATGAGTCCCCGACCGCAGGCCGCCGATTCACGCGGGCGTAGCTGCGCGCGTTGCGGATAGGTTTCACGCCGTGAGCCGCATGTCCCAGATGTTCCTGCCGACGTTGAAGGACGCGCCTGCGGACGCGGAGGCGGTGTCGCACAAGCTGATGGTGCGGGCGGGGCTGATCCGGCAGCTGGGGGCGGGGTTGTGGACGCTGCTGCCGGCGGGGTGGCGGGTTGAGCGGAAGGTGGAGGCGATCGCGCGGGAGGAGATGGAGGCGATCGGCTGCCAGGAGATGCTGATGCCGGTGCTGCAGCCGGCCGAGCCCTGGGAGAAGACCGGCCGCTACGCGATCGGGGAGCTGTTCAAGCTCGAGGACCGCAGGGGCTCGCCGCTGGTGCTGGCGATGACTCACGAGGAGTGCGTCACCCACCACGTCGCCCGCGAGGTGCGCTCCTACCGCGACCTTCCCTTCATGGTCTTCCACATGCAGACCAAGGAGCGCGACGAGCCGCGCCCCCGCGCCGGCATCCTCCGCACCCGCGAGTTCACGATGAAGGACGCCTACAGCTTCGACCGCGACGAGGAGGGCCTCGCGCGCTCCTACGACGCCCAGGCCGGCGCCTACGAACGCATCCTCGACCGCTGCGGGCTGCGCTGGCACCGGGTCGAGTCCGACGTCGGGATGATGGGGGGCTCCGGCGCCGACGAGTTCATGGCCCCGTGCGCCGCCGGCGAGAACGAGGTGGCCCTGGCGCCCGGCTACGCCGCCAACGTCGAGGTCGCCTCGGCGCGGGCCCAGCCGGTCGAGCTGCCGCCGCCGCTGGACGCGCCCGAGCCGGTCGCGACTCCGGGCCTCGCCAAGGTCGAGGAGGTCGCGTCGCACCTCGGGCTGCCGCATGGCGCCTTCCTCAAGACCCTGCCGGTCGTGGTCGAGGGGCGCGGCATGGTGCTGGTCCTGGTCCGCGGCGACCACCGGCTCAACGAGGTGAAGCTGCGCAACGCGCTCGGCGCCGACTTCCGCCAGGCCAGGCCGGAGGAGATCGAGGCGCAGGTCGGCCCGGTCGGCTACCTCGGCCCGGTCGGGGCGGAGCTGCCGATCGTCAAGGACGCGGCGATCGACGGCGACTCCTACGTCAGCGGCGCCAACCGCCCCGACGCCCACCTGCGCGGGATCCAGCCCGGCCGCGACTTCGCCTTCGAGGAGCTCGACCTGCGCACGGTCGAGGCGGGGGACACGGCGCCGGGCGGCGGCGCGATCGAGATCGAGCCGGCGATCGAGGTCGGCAACATCTTCAAGCTCGGCGCCCGCTACTCGGAGCCGCTCGGAGCCACCTACCTCGACGAGGACGGGCGCGAACGGCCGATCGTGATGGGCAGCTACGGGCTCGGGCCGGCGCGGGTGATCGCCGCCGCGATCGAGCAGCGCGCCGACGACGCCGGCATCGTCTGGCCGGCCTCGATCGCGCCCTGGAAGGTCCACCTCGTCTCCCTGGCGAAAGGCGGCGAGGAGGAGCGAGGGGCCGCGGACCGCCTCTACGACGAGCTGCGCGAGGCCGGCGCCGAGGTCCTCTACGACGATCGGGACGCCGGCCCCGGCGTGAAGCTCAACGACGCCGACCTGCTCGGCTGCCCGCTGCGGGTCGTGGTCGGGAGGCGCGGCCTCGCCAAGGGTGTCGTGGAGGCGGTCGAGCGGGCGGGGGGGACCGTGCACGAGCCCCCGGTCGAGGAGGCCGCCGAGCGGCTGCTGGCGCTCGACGTGCTGGCGGAGCCGCCCGGCTCGGACGCCGCCGGCGCCGATGTCTGAGACGGCGCCGTTCGGGCGCGGCCGCATCCGCCGCCTCTTCGGGCTCGACCGATCCGGCCCGAAACCGCGCCAGACCCGCAAGGGCGAGCCGCTGCACCCGTGGACGATCCCGAACCTGGTCGGCTACGCGCGCCTCGCCGCGATCCCGCTCTTCCTCTACCTCGCCTACGAATCCGACGACGGGCGCTCGGTCGCGGCCGCCGCCGTCTTCTGGCTGATCGCCGCCAGCGACTACCTCGACGGCTTCCTCGCCCGCGTCACCGGCCAGTACAGCCGCATGGGGGCGCTGCTCGACCCGCTGGTCGACCGGCTCACGGTGCTCGCCGGCGCCGCTGTCTGCTGGAGCTACGAGCTGCTGCCGCGCTGGGCGCTGGCGCTGCTGGCGCTGCGCGAGCTGGCGATGCTCCTGATCGCCCAGCACGGCCTCCGGCACGGCGTCGACGTCGAAGTCAACTGGCCGGGGAGGATCTCGGTCTTCCCGATCATGGGCGGGATCTTCTTCGCGCTGCTGTTCAGCGGCTGGGCGCCGACCGCGCTGCTGCTCGTCGGGCTGGCGCTGGCAATCGTCGCCACCGTGCTCTACGCCCGCACCGGCATCCTCGCGGCGCGCGCCCGCCGCGCCGCTGGCTGACGCCGCCCAACCTTCAACCTTCAGTTGAACCTTCGGGCGGTCCCGACCTATAATCGACCTCCGTCCACGCGAGGCGCCGCGCCTCTCGACCAAGGAGCGAGATGGAGGACACCTTTCCCGACCTGGGCTCACTCAACGACAAGGACCTGAGGGAGCTGATCGACAACCTGACCGAGGAAGAGAACGAGATCTCCTACAAGCGGCGCGTCCTGCACGGCAAGATCGACATCCTCCGCGCCGAGCTGGTCAACCGGCTGCGCAACAAGCACGAGCAGGGGGGCTCGCTGATCTCCGGCGACGACGTCGAGCAGCTGACCGAAATCCTCGCCGGCAAGGCGCAGCGGCCGCCGGAGGACGAGCCCGCCGCCTGAGCGGGACGATCGCATGGCCGTCCACTGTCCCGAGTGCGGGTTCGTCAACCCCGAGGGCGCCAACTACTGCCAGAAGTGCGGCGCGTTCCTCGGCGGCCCGAAGGAGGGCGGCGAGGACCCGACCACGATGACCTATACGGTCGACGAGACCGGCGACATGCAGCCGGTCGACATCGACCAGGTGGTCGAGGCGGCGGGGGCGGCGCTGGTGATCCGCTCCGGTGGGGGCCGCGCCGGGGAGAGCTTCAGCGTCGAGGAGGACCGGGTCAGCATCGGCCGCAGCCCCGACGCCGGCGTCTTCCTCGACGACGTCACCGTCTCCCGCAACCACGCGCTGCTGGTGCGCCGCCGCGACGGCCTCTACATCGACGACCTCGGCTCGCTCAACGGCACCTACGTCAACCGGCGCCGGATCGAGTCGCACCGGCTCGCCGACGGCGACGAGATCCAGGTCGGCAAGTACAAGCTGAGCTACCTGGAGCGATAGACGATGACCGTCTCCGAGTCCGCCCGGGCCCCGCAGTCGGCCAGCCGCCCGCGCAAGGCGCTGACGATCGGCGCCGTCTGCAAGATCCTGCAGAGCGAGTTCGACGACGTCTCGATCTCGAAGATCCGCTACCTCGAGGACCAGAAGCTGCTGAGCCCGCGGCGCACCTCGGGCGGCTACCGCCTCTACAGCCAGTCCGACGTCGAGCGGCTGCGGACGATCCTGCGCCTGCAGCGCGACGAGTTCCTGCCGCTGCGGGTGATCCGCCAGGAGCTCGCGGCCGGCGGCGACCTGATTCCCGGCGACGGCGAGCGGCGCTCGTCCGGCGGCGCGGTGCGGCGGGCGATCCTGGTCGACGCCTCGCGCGCCTACCTCAGCCTCGACGAGGTGATCGAGGAGACCGGGGCGCGCGAGGAGCTGATCGCGGAGCTGGAGAACTTCGGGATCGTGCAGCCGGAGCGCCGCGACGGCAAGGCCGTCTACGACGAGACCGACCGCGAGATCGTCCGCGCCGCCAACGAGCTCTCGCGCTTCGGCGTCGGCGCCCGCAACCTGCGCGTCTTCCGCTCCTCCGCCGACCGCGAGGCGAACCTCCTGGAAGCGCTGCTGGGGCCCTCGCTGCGCTCCCGCAACCCCGAGCGGCGCAAGGAGGCCCTGCAGAGCCTGGAAAGCCTCGCGGCGACGGTCAGCCACCTCAAGCACCTGCTGCTGGTGCGCGACCTCCGCCGCCTCACCGGCGAGTAGCGGCGGCCGCGATGCCGCGAGTCACGCGACGGCGCACGATCGCGGCTCCTCCCGGCGAGGTCTGGCGCCTGGTCTCCGACCCCTACGCGCTGCCGCGCTGGTGGCCGCGGACGAGCCGGGTCGAGAACGTCGACCAGAAGGGCGGCGGCCGGCGCGGCCGGTGGACCAAGGTCCTGCGGACCGCCGAGGGGAGGGGGGTGCGGGCCGACTACCGCTGCCTCAGCTCCGCGGCGGAGGAGCGCTACGTCTGGGAGCAGGAGCTCGAGGGGACCCCGTTCGCCCGCCACCTGCGCGCCTCGCGAATCGAGATCGGCCTGCGCGGGCGGGACGGCGGGACCCAGGTCAGCATCGCCTCGGTGCAGACCCTGCGCGGGATGTCGCGGCTCGGCTCGCCGCTGATGCGCCGCGGCCAGGGGGCGATCCTGGACGATGCGCTGGACGGCATCGAGCAGGCGCTGACGTGAGCACGCCGCGGCGCGACTCGAAGTGGTGGGGCTGGGGCGATCCGGCGGTTGCGCCGGAACTGGACGCCGAGGCGCTTGGCGTGCTGCGGGAGCGGATCGGGGAGCTGGAGGCCTGGCCGCTGGCGGCCGAGCTCGATGGGTTCCGGCTGCCCCCGGCGCAGCCGTTGCCGGCGGCGCTCACCGATGCGGTCGGGCCGCAAGGGATCTTCACGGCGAAGGAGGACCGGTTGCGGCACGCGACCGGGCGCGGCTACGCCGACCTCGCGCGGCTGCGCGGCGGCCGGCTGGAGAACGCTCCCGACGCGGTGGTCATGCCTCCCGACGGGGACGCGCTGCGCCGCGTGCTCGATGTCTGCGCGCGGGAGGGAATCGCTGTGGTCCCCTTCGGCGGCGGGACCAGCGTGGTCGGCGGGGTCGAGCCGGTGCGCGGTGCGCACGAGCGGCTGATCAGTCTCGACCTCGGCTCGCTGCGCGACGTGGCCGTCGACCGCCGATCGCTCACTGCCCGCCTCGGCGCCGGGTTGCGCGGCCCCGAGGCAGAGGCGGCGCTCGGCCGCGAGGGTCTCACGCTCGGCCACTACCCGCAGTCCTTCGAGTACGCGACGATCGGCGGCTTCGCGGCGACCCGCTCGGCAGGCCAGGCCTCGAGCGGCTACGGGCGCTTCGATGCCCTGGTCACCGCGGTCCGCCTGCTGGCGCCCGCGGGAGAGCTGCGCACGCTGGAGACGCCGCACACCGCCGCCGGCCCCTCGCTGCGCGAGCTGGTCGTCGGCTCGGAGGGGGTGCTCGGCGCGATCCCCGAGGTGACCGTGCGCGTCCGGCCGGCGCCGGCCGTGCGGCGCTACGAGGCCTGGATCGCGGAGAGCTTCGAGGCCGGCGCGGAGATCGTCCGCGCCCTCGCCCAGGGCCCCGGCCTGCCCGAGGTGATCCGCGTCTCCGACGAGGAGGAGACGCAGGGCACCCTCGCCCTCTCGGGGCCGCGGGGGCTCGCCGGGCGCGCCTTCGACTCCTACCTCGGCCTGCGCCGGCGCCGTCAGGGCTGCCTGACGATCGTCGGCTTCGAGGGCGAGGAGGAGTCGGTGGCGCGGCGCCGGGCGCTGGCGGTGCGGGCGCTGCGCGCCGGGGGAGCCGCCTACCTGGGGCAGGCCCCCGGCCGCGCTTGGGAGCACGGCCGCTTCCAGGGCCCTTACCTGCGCGACACGCTGATGGGGATGGGGGCGATGGTGGAGACGCTGGAGACGGCGCACAGCTGGAGCCGGCTCGGCGAGCTGCACGCGGCGGTCGGCGTCGCGATCCGCGACTCGCTCGCCGGCCAGGGCACGCCGGGCCTGGTCTTCTGCCACCTATCCCACGCCTACCCCGACGGCGCCTCCCTCTACTTCACCTTCATCGCCCGCGCGCTGCGCGGCGAGGAGGTCGAGCAGTGGCGCCGGGTGAAGCAAGCCGCCTCGGAGGCGATCGTCGCCGCCGGCGGGACCATCACTCACCACCACGCCGTGGGCCGCGACCACGCCCCCTACATGGAGGCGGAGGTGGGGAAGACCGGCCTGGACGTCCTGCGCGCGGTCAAGGCGCAACTGGACCCGACCGGGATCATGAGCCCCGGCAAGCTGCTCGGCTGACCGGGCCTATTCCCTGTTGGCGATGCCGACGATCGGGCCGACGATCTGGCCCCGCAGGACTTCGGCGCCGGTGTAGATCGGCGCCTTCTTCTCGCTCGTCGCCTTCGCCAGCGAGGCGTTCAGCGTCGCGTCCGAAGTGAGGGTGACGGCGAGCTGGTCGAAGGTTCCCTTGGCGAGGAAGGCGAGGACTTCGGTTGGGACGGCGACCTGGGCTCCGATCCTGCCCGATTTGCCGACCCGGGTGAAGGCCAGCGGCAGCATCCGCCGCGGCGACTGCGCCAGCCAGATCGTGTACGACTGCCCCTTCTTGGTCGGGGCGAGGCCCTGGGCTTCGACCTGCAGCGCGAGCGAGTTCTTCACCCGGCCGAAGAGCGCTCGGCCGCTGGCGCTGCCGCCGCCGACCGGGCTGAGGACCGCCCCCGTCGTCCGCCCCGATTTCGCCGCGGCTTCGGCCCTCGCCGCGGCTTCGCTCTGCGATTCGCCGCCGGTGGTTTCGTCGCCGGAGCCGCCGAGGACGCCGGTGAGGAGGAGCACGACCAGCACCACCACGACGCCGGCGCCGGCCAGCAGCGCCGCGCGGGCGCCGCGATCCGCCGGCAGCGGCAGGCGCGGCCGTGCGGGGCGGTGCGGCGGCGTGCGGGGCGGCTTCGGCGCCGCCTCGAAGCGCTCGGTCGTATCCGGCTCGGGCGGCGGAGGCTCCACCTCGGTCGTGGGCGCCGGATCGGGGGCAGGCGGCTCTGGCGGCGCCGGGGCTGGCTCGGAAGCCCTGGGCTCCTCAGCGGGAGGCCGCGGGACGCCGGCCGGCGGCGCCTCGCCTTCGTCCTCGAGCTGGTCGAGCGCCTCGCGGACCCGGGCACGCACTTCCTCGACGCTGAGGCCCATCAGCGCCGCGAGGTCGTCGTAGCCCTGTTCGCGCTGCGCGAGCATGCGCAGCATCGCCTTCTGGTCGTCGCTGAGAGGCACGGGGCCGGAAGCCTATGCGAGCGGGCGCCCGGATAGGGTCCGCGGCATGGCCGAGGACCCCCGCGGGCTGGTCTCGCACTTCGACGCCCTGGTCGGGACCGAGTGGCTGGACGACGATCCCGACCACGCCCGGGTGCGGGTCGAGATGCGCGACGAGCTGCGCCAGCCGATCGGCCTCCTGCACGGGGGCGTGATGTCGACCCTGGTCGAGAGCGTCTGCTCCCGCGCCACCGCGCTCGCCGTCCTCGGCGACGGGATGATGGCGATGGGACAGTCGATCGGCGTCAGCTTCATCCGCCCGATCACCGAGGGCGCGGCGGAGGTCCGCGCCCGCGCCCGCCACCGCGGCCGCACCACCTGGGTCTGGGAGGCGGAGGTCGTCGACGCGCGGGAGCGGCTCTGCGCCCTGGCGACGATGACGATCGCCGTGCGCCCGCTGCCCAGGGGCTAACCGCCGAAGCGGTTGGTGATCGGCAGCCGCCGGTCGCGGCCGAAGGCCTTCGGGGTGATCCGGATGCCGGGCGCCGCCTGGCGCCGCTTGTACTCGGAGCGGTCGACCAAGCGGATCACCTCGTCCACGGTCTGCGCCGGCAGGCCGGCGGCGATCATCTCCTCGCGCCCCTCGTCGCGCTCGACGTAGGCCTCGAGGATGCGGTCGAGCAGCTCGTAGGGGGGGAGGGAGTCGGTGTCGAGCTGGTCGGGGCGCAGCTCCGCCGAGGGGGCGCGCTCGATCGTCGAGGCCGGCACCAGCTCCCGCCCGGCGCGCTCGTTGCGGCGGCGGACCAGCTCGTAGACGAGCGTCTTCGGCACGTCCTTGATCACCGCGAAGCCGCCCGCCATGTCGCCGTAGAGGGTCGCGTAGCCGACCGACATCTCGCTCTTGTTGCCGGTGGTGAGGACGAGCCAGCCGTGGCGGTTGGAGAGCGCCATCATCAGGTTGCCGCGGATCCGCGCCTGCACGTTCTCCGCCGCCAGGTCGGGCTCGGAGGGACGGGTGGGGTCGCTCGGGGCGGCGGTGTCGTCCTCGGTGGCGTGGCCGAAGTAATCGACGAGGGCGCCCGCGTAGGAGCCCATCAGCGGCTCGATCGGGATCTCGATCAGCTCGCAGCCGAGGTTGGCGGCGATCGCCCGGGCGTCCTCCTGGGTTTCGGTGCTGGAATGCGGCGAGGGCATCGTCACGCAGGTGACCCGCTCCGGCCCGATCGCGTCGACGGCGAGCGTCGCGACCAGCGCCGAGTCGATCCCGCCCGAGAGCGCCAGGCCGAGGTGGCCGAAGCCGTTCTTGACGACGTAGTCGCGCAGGCCGAGGACGAGCGCGGAGTAGACCTCGTCGAGGTCCCCCAGCGGCTCGGCGAGGGGCCCAGGCGCGCCGGCCGGGACGTCGCAGACCAGCAGCTCCTCCTCGAACTGGGCGGCGCGGGCGATCGTCTCGCCGTCGGGGGCGACGACCATGCTCTGGCCGTCGAAGACCAGCTCGTCCTGGCCGCCGACCAGGTTGCAGAAGGCGAACCAGGCGCCATAGGCGCGCGAGCGCGCCGCGAACATCTCCTCGCGCTCGCGTCCCTTGCCGCGGTGGTAGGGCGAGCCCGACGGGTTGGCGATCAGCTTCGCCCCTTCCTCGGCCTCGGTCTGCGCCGGCGGGCCCGGCGCCCAGCAGTCCTCGCAGATCGTCAGCCCGACCCGCTCGCCGGCGACCTCGATCGTCATCGGCTCGGCGGCGGGGAGGAAGTAGCGCTGCTCGTCGAAGACGGCGTAGTTGGGGAGCCGGTTCTTGCGGTAGACGCCCCGCACGGCGCCCTCGCGCAGGACGGCGAGCGAGTTGTGGGCATGGCGGTGGTCGCCGCCGCCGGCGACCGGCTCGGCGAAGCCGACCAGCACGGTCATCGCGCCCACCCGCCCGGCCAGCTCCTCGACCGCGCGCCGGTTCGCCGCGACGAAGTGGCGCTTCAGGTAGAGGTCCTCGGCCGGGTACCCCGGGATGCAGAGCTCGGGGAAGATCGCCAGCTCGGCGCCGTCCGCCGCCGCGCGGTCGGTCCACTCGGCGACCTTGGCGGCGTTGCCGTCGACGTCGCCGACCGTCGGGTCGATCTGGGCGAGGGCTACGCGCATGGCGTCCTGCGGGCGATCACCGCCGAAGTATCGCCGCCGGGGCAGCCGCGATGCCGGGTCGGGCCGCTAGGCGGTCGGCTTCGCCGCGAGCGTGCCGCTGCCGTTCGCCGACGCCCTGCTCGGCTGGCGCGCCTTTGCGGCCGGGGCCGTGGCGACCACCTCGTCGGTCGCCGCCTCGAGGTCGAGGGCGAAGCTGTCGAGGTCGGCCATCGCGTCGTAGTCGCCGACCAAGCCGAAGTTGACCTGCCCGTTGTAGGACATGATCCCGACGCAGAGCGCCTGCCGGCGCGCCAGCGGCACCATCGGGAAGATCGACTCCATCTGGCGGCCGAGCACGTAGAGCGGGAACTGCGGGCCCGGCACGTTGGTGACGACGAGGTTGAAGAAGCGCTGCGCCGGCTGCAGGCGGGCCGCCTGGGAGGCGATCGTGGTCGGCGCGAAGTCGGTGATCCGGGTCAGGATCTCGGCCCCGACCGCCTGCCCCGAGGACTTCAGGTCGCCCATCTCCTCGGTGAGGATCCGCAGCCGCTCGACCGGGTCCTCGCACCAGACAGGCAGCGGCGCCATCATCGCCGAGATCCGGTTGCCGAGCGCGCCGTGCTCCTCCTCGGCGCGGACGCTGACCGGGACCATCGCCCGCAGCTCGAGGCCCTCGGTGTCGTGGCCGCGAGCGCGTAGGTAGCGCCCCAGAGCGCCGGCGACGATCGAGAGGATGACGTCGTTGACGGTGCCCCCGTGGGCGTCCTTGACCCGCTTCAGGTCGGCGAGCCGGGCCTGGGTGATCGCGAAGCGCCGGTGCGGCCCGATCTCGACGTTGAAGACGCTGTTGGGCGCGGCGAGGCCGGCTCCGACCATCTTCGAGGTTGCGCCGAGCCCGCGCATCACCTGGCGCGGGCCGCGCAGCGCGGCGCGGACGCCGCGGACGATCTCCTTCGGGCTGGTGAGGCGCTCGCGCAGCGCCTCGCCGAGCAGGCTGAGGTCGGTCGGTTCCGGGCGCGCCAGCCAGGGCGGAGGCGTCGCCGGCGTCCCCTGCGGCTCGCGGTCGAGGTCGAAGAGGACGGTGGTGATGTCGACTCCCGAGACGCCGTCGACCAGGGCGTGGTGGCTCTTGCCGACGACCGCGAAGCGGCCGTCGCGCAGCCCCTCGACCAGCCACAGCTCCCAGAGCGGCTTGCTGCGGTCGAGCTGCTGGGAGAAGACCCGCGCCGCCAGGTTGCGCAGCTGCTCCTCGGACCCCGGCGCCGGCAGCGCGGTCTGGCGCACGTGGTAGTCGAGGTTGAGGTGGGGGTCGTCGACCCAGACCGGGCGCCCCTGGTCGAAGGGGACGAAGCGCAGCTTCTGGCGGAAGCGCGGCACCAGGTGCAGGCGCGAAGCGATGTGGTCGCGGAATTCCTCGTGGCCCGGCGCCGGCCCCTCGAAGATGATCGTCGAGGCGACGTGCATGTGGGCGCCGGCCCGCTCCATGTGGAGGAAGGACGCGTCCAGTCCGGTCAGCCGATCTGAAGCCATGCCGTGTGCATCTTCGCACACGCCCGAACACCCATATTGGGCGTATTTTCAGCCCGGCACGCTGAGTTGCAGCTGCGACTCGTCCGCCGGCTCGGCCTCACCCCGAGGGGCCTCCTGTTCGAAGGAGGCGACGCGGACGCCGAGCAGCCGCACCGGCCGCTGCGGGTCGTAGGCGCGCAGCAGGTCGAGCGCGACCGGGCCGACCACCGCCGGGTCGCTGGTCGGCTCCTCGAGAGTGTGGGAGCGGGTGACGTTGGTCCAGTCGTCGAGCCGCACCTTGATCCCGATCGTCCGCCCCTCCAGCCGGCGCGTGCGCAGGCGGCGGCAGAGCTCCCCGCTGAGCTCGCCGAGGTGCGCCTCGAGCTCGGCCCGGTCGGCGACGTCGGCGTCGAAGGTCGTCTCCGCCGACTGCGACTTGGTCTCCCGCTCGGCGACGATCGGGGTCTCGTCGCGCAGCCGCCCGCGCGCGTGCAGCCAGGCGCCCGAGCGCGGGCCGAAGAGCGATTCCAGCTCGCCCCGCTCGCGCTCGCGCAGCTGCGCCAGGGTGCGCACGCCGAGCCGCTGCAGGCGCTCGACCGTCTTCGGCCCGATCCCCGGCACCAGGCCGGGGGAGTGCTCGGCGAAGCGCTCCAGCGCCTGCTCGCGGGAGAGGACGACGAGGCCGGCCGGCTTGCCCAGCTCGCTGACGATCTTCGCCAGCACCCGGTTCTCGGAGATCCCCACCGAGCAGGTGAGCGAGGTCTCCTCGCGGATCTGGGCGACGATCCGCCGCATCGTCGCCTTCGGCGAGAAGAGCCCGGTGAGGTCGAGGTAGGCCTCGTCGAGGCCGACCACTTCGACCGTCTCCACGTTGCGCCGCAGCACCTCCATCACCTGCGCCGAGGCCTCCCGGTAGGCGGGGAAGTCCGGCCGCAGGTAGACCGCGTTCGGCAGCCGCCGCCGCGCCACCGCCGCCGGCATCGCCGAGTGGATCCCGGCCAGCCTGCGCGCCTCGTAGCTCGCCGTCGTCACGACCGCCCGCGGCCCCGACCCGCAGACGACCACCGGCTTCCCCCTCAGCTCCGGCCGCCGCCGCAGCTCGACCGACGCGTAGAAGGCGTCCATGTCGAGGTGGGCGATGGTGCGCGAAGCTGCCACCCACCGAGGGTAGAACGGCGCCGGGACGGGAACGCCGCGCCGCCGCCTCCCGTGCGGCGGTCCCGGCCGCCCGCTGCTCAGGGAAGCTGGATGCCTGGCGCGATCGCGCCGTGCGAGGGAGCGCGGGGATCCGGCTCGGCGTGGGGGAGGAGGCCGGCGATGACCCAGATCGCGACCGTGAGGGCAAAGGCGCCGAGCAGCGGCCAGGTGGTCGCCCAGGAGCGGCGCACGGTGTGCCAGAAGTCCTCTTCCGGGGTCTCGATCCCGCCCGGGTCCTCGCCGCGGCGGATCGCCCTCACCCGCTCGATCGCGTTGCGGTACTCGCGCCGGTCGTCGCGGTTGCGCTGCTCGATCTGGACCAGCATCCCGGCCAGGGCGAGGAAGGCGAAGGCGGCGATCGCGCGGATCGACCAGGCGAGCTCCGCGTGGTCGGGGACCTGGTCGGCCACTTCGAGCGCCAGCTTCAGCAGGATCAGGTCGAAGGCGACGACGCCGACGACGATCCGCAGGCCGACGTTGCGCCGCGCGACGACGCTGTCGAAGCTGCGCGTCTCTTCGGCGCGGACCTCCGCGACCGTCTCCCGTCTCCCCTCGGACACCGGCGCGGACCATATCGTCGCCGTCCGGCCCAGCGGACCGCGCCCGGCGTCCTAGACTTCGGGAGTGGCTTCAGCCGAGGCGAAGAACCTGGAGGCGATCTCCAGGGCGATCGACCAGCACAACGCCAACTGCCCGTTTCCCGCGGCCGAGGTGCGGATGAACCCGTTCGAGGTCGAGCGGCTGGGCTGGGAGACGATCCGCGGCCTGCCGGTCGTCCCCGACGCCGAGATCGGCACCGGCCGCTTCCGCATCGTCTGCTCCCGCGACCTGGAGGACGACGGCCTCGAGGTGGTCGAAGCGGTCGGCCAGGAGCTCGAGACCGTCGCCCCAACGTCAAACTGAGCACGAGTCTGCTTTTACACGTCTATGGGACGTGCTGGAGCAGACTCGCGGGTCAGACGGTGTTCCAGAAGTCGAGGCCTAGACCCGACAGCCAGTGTTCGGCTTCGATGTTGAGGTGGCTCAGTTCGCCGTTGAGGATGAGGATCCCCATCGCGATCAGGACCGCGCCGCCGGCGGCGACGATCGCCTGGTAGTGGCGCTTGACCACGGCGAAGGCGGTGGTCATGCGGGAGAAGGCGAGCGCGGTGAGCAGGAAGGGGATCGCGAGGCCCGCCGAGTAGACGGCGAGCAGGAAGGCGCCGCGCCCGGCCGAGCCGGTGACCGAGGCGGCTGAGAGGATCGCGCCGAGCGTCGGGCCGATGCAGGGCGTCCAGGCGATCGCGAAGGCCGCGCCCGCGACGATCGGCCCGCCCCTGCCGGCGCGCTCGAGCAGCGCGTCGACGTGCCACTCGCGGTTCAGTCGCGCGATGAAGAGCGAGGCGACGAAGAGGACGCCCATCGCGACGATCAGCGCGCCGGAGATCGTCGTCAGCAGTTCCTTGTGGTTGTTGAGGCTGGAGCCGAGCCCGGTCGCGGTGAGCCCGAGCAGGACGAAGATCGCCGAGAAGCTGGCGACGAAGAGCAGGCTCGGGCCGAGCACGCGGCGCCAGCCGGCGTCGTCGAGGTCGGCGGCGGAGACGCCGGTCACCGCCGAGAGGTAGCCGGGCACCAGCGGCAGCACGCAGGGGGAGAGGAAGGAGACGACCCCGGCCGCGAGGGCGGCGAAGATCCCGACCCCGGCTGCCGGGTCGGAGCTGACGACAGCGGCGACCACGACCCTTCAGGTTACCCGCCGCCGGGCGCCGACCCGGCGATCGTTTCCACCCTTTTCCTCGCTATAGGGGGGACGAAGGTGGAAACGACGCGGGGGGCGGTGGGGAGGGGGTGGCCCCGCCGGCGCCCGCGGCCCGGTAAATTCCTGGCTACGCAGCCAAACGCCGCGCCCGTCGCGGGAGACAGAGGAGCAAGCTTGAGCAACCGCACGTACGTAATCGGGGTCGGCATGACCAGGTTCGAGAAGCCCGGGACGAAGGAGGGCGACTACCCCGACTGGGCCAAGGAGGCGGGGGAGAAGGCGCTCGCCGACGCCGGCGTCCCGTACGACGAGGTCGAGCAGGCATACGCCGGCTACTGCTACGGCGACTCGACCTACGGCCAGCGGGCGCTGTACCAGCTCGGCCTCACCGGGATCCCGGTCGTCAACGTCAACAACAACTGCTCGACCGGCTCCTCGGCGCTGTTCCTCGCCCGCCAGGCGGTCAGGGGCGGCTCGGTCGAATGCGCGCTGGCGCTCGGCTTCGAGAAGATGGAGCCGGGCAGCCTCGGGGTCAAGTACACCGACCGCACCAACGCGATCGACAAGCACGCGATGCGGATGTTCGAGATCCGCGACCCGGAGGCCTCGCCGCCGGCGCCGCAGATGTTCGGCAACGCCGGCCGCGACCACATGCAGAAGTACGGCTCCCAGCCCGACCACTACGCCTGGATCGGCTGGAAGAACCACAAGCACTCGGTCAACAACCCCTACGCCCAGTTCCAGGACGAGTACACCCTGGAGGACATCAAGGCGGCGAAGATGATCCACGACCCGCTGACCAAGCTGCAGTGCTCGCCGACCTCCGACGGCTCGGCCTGCGCGATCGTCGCCTCCGAGCGCTACGTCGAGGAGCACGGCCTCTGGGACCGGGCGATCGAGATCGCCGGCCAGTCGATGGTCACCGACCTCAGCTCGACCTTCGACGAGAACGCCGACTGCATGACGATCGTCGGCGCCGACATGTCGAAGCTGGCCGCCGAGCGCGCCTACGAGGAGGCGCAGGTCAGCCCCCACGAGGTCGATGTCTGCGAGCTGCACGACTGCTTCAGCGCCAACGAGCTGATCACCTACGAAGCGCTCGGCTTCGCCGCCGAGGGCGAGGCGCACAAGCTGGTCGAGGAGGAAGCGACCACCTACGGCGGCCAGGTCGTCGTCAACCCCTCGGGGGGCCTGATCTCCAAGGGCCACCCGCTCGGCGCGACCGGTCTGGCGCAGTGCTCCGAACTGACCTGGCAGCTGCGCGGCCAGGCGGACAAGCGGCAGGTCGAGGGCGCCAAGGTCGCCCTCCAGCACAACATCGGCCTCGGGGGCGCGGCCGTGGTCACCGTCTACAAGCCGGCGAGCTGAGGCGCGCCGGGTCAGGAGGTCTCCGATGGCGAAGGAACGGCGTTCACTCAGCGGCAAGGTGGTGGCGATCACCGGCGGCGCCCGCGGGATCGGCAAGGCGACCGCGATGGCGCTGGTGCGCAAGGGATGCCGGGTCGCGATCGGGGACGTCGACCTGGAGCTCGCCGAGCAGGCGGCCGCGAGCCTCGGCGGCGGAACGATCGCGGTGGCGCTCGACGTCACCGACCGCGCCTCCTTCGAGGCCTTCCTCGAGGAGACCGAGCGCCAGCTCGGCCCGCTCGACGTGCTGATCAACAACGCCGGGATCATGCCGGTCACCCCGCTGGTCGAGGAGAGCGAGGAGTCGGTGATCCGGCAGGTCGACATCAACCTGCACGGTGTGATCACGGGGACCCAGCTGGCGATCGCGCGGATGCGGCCCCGCGGCAGCGGCCACATCGTCAACATCGCCTCGCAGGCGGGCAAGGCCGGGATCCCCGGCATCGCCACCTACTCGGCGACCAAGCACGGCGTCGTCGGCCTCAGCGAGGCGGTGCGCCAGGAGCTGCGCGGGACCGGCCTCGAGGTCTGCTGCGTGATGCCGACTTTGGTCAACACCGAGCTCACCTCCGGCGTCGGCCAGCGGCTGATCCGGCCGGTCGAGGCCGAGGACGTAGCCAACGCGATCGTCGACGCGATCGAAGTCGGCCGCTTCGACGTCTTCGTGCCGCGCGCCAACGCGGTCCTCTTCAGGTTCACCGCGCTGCTGCCGCGCGCCGTGCGCGAGTGGATCGCGCGGGCGATGGGCGTCGACAAGCTGATGACCCAGGTCGACCACGGCGCGCGCCAGCGCTACGAGGAGCGCGCCGCCCACGGCCACAGCAAGGCGCTGGAGGCCGAGCAGGAAGCCGAGCGGCGGGCCGCCTGATGCCTTAACCCGCCTATAGCCGGGTCAACTCATCAGAACGGAGGAAATGCGATGGGCAGGATCTACGACGCGACCTGGGGGCGGTTCTTCAGCGCCTGTTACGACCGGCTGATGAAGGGCGCCGAAGAGGCCGGGCTGCAGCGGATGCGGGCCGACCTGCTCGCCTCGGCGACGGGCAGGACGATCGAGCTGGGCGCGGGCACCGGAGCCAACCTCGACCTCTACCCGGAGGCGGTGACCGAGCTGGTCGCGGTCGAGCCCGACCCGCACATGGCGGCGCGGCTGCGACCCAGGGTGACGGCGAAGGGCGGCGCGGTCAGCTTCGCGCAGGCGCCCGCCGAACGGCTCCCGTTCGAGGACTCGTGCTTCGACACTGCGGTCTTCACCCTGGTGCTCTGCACGGTTCCGGACCCCGAGGCGGCGCTCGCCGAGGCGGCGCGCGTCCTCAAGCCGGGCGGCCAACTGCTCTTCCTCGAGCACGTCCGCTCCGAGGAGCCGGGGCTGGCCCGCTGGCAGGACCGCCTCGAGGGTCCCTGGCGGCTCTTCGGCGACGGCTGCCACTGCAACCGCGACACCGTCGCCGCGATCTCCGCCTCGAGGTTCGAGCTGGGCGAGGTCGAGCGCGGCGCCCTGCCGAAGGCGCCGCCGCTGGTCAGGCCGCTGGTGCGGGGCAGCGCGCGAGCAACCGCCTGATCATCCCCAGCTCGACTGGTTCAACGCACGATAATGGTGGTTATGTCAACTCGCTTCTTCGATCGCCGATTCGAGGTCGCCGGCGCTGCCCGGGGTCTCAAGGGCTTCCATCCCCTTGGTCCCGGGGCCTTCGATCGCGAATGAGGGCGTGCCGTTGAAGCCGAGCTTCTTCGCTTCTTCGGTCGTCTTGGCGACTTCGTCGGCGACCTCGCTCGATTTGCGGGCTTCGTTCCATTTGGCGATGTTCTTGACGCCGGAGGCCCTGGCGACCGCGGTGAAGAACTCGTCGTTGGCGTAGCCGGAGTTCTCCGTGCCCTGGTTGCGGTAGAACAGCTCGAGGTAGTTCCAGCCGCGTCCCTGTTCCGCCGCGGCCAGCGTCGCCTCGCCGGCCGGGACCGAATCGGGGCCGATGATGGTGAAGTTGCGGAAGACGATCCGCGCCTTGCCCTGCTTGACCGGGCCTTCGATCACCTGCGGCAGGACTTCTTCGGAGTAGGCCTTGCAGAACGGGCACTGCAGGTCGCCGTACTCGAAGACCTTCACCGGCGAGGTGGGCCTGCCCAGCTCCATGTTCTCCTGCGGGATCCCGGCCAGCAGGCTGTCGACCTCGCCGGCTTCCTTGATGTCCCCGGCATCGCCGCCGCTGCCCCCCGAGCTGGCGACGATCAACACGGTGACGGCGACGATCGCGAGGAAGACGGCGCCGGCCCCGAACTGGAGCAGGCGCGTGCGCCGGTCGGCCGAGGCGACCTTGGTTTCTTCCTGCAGCCGCTGCTCGCGCCGCTTCTCCCTCTCCCGCTTGTTGCTCATCTCTCCTCCTGTTTCTATCCCGCGCTTCAGGTCTTCTCGGGGAGCGCCGCGCCGTCGGTCCCCGCGTAGCCGATCAAGCGGGTGGCGTTGAGCAGGAAGAGGACCGTCATCAGCACCGCGCTCGACACGCACCACTGGCAGATCGCTTCGATCTTGAACAGCTCCAGGTAGGTGAGGTAGACGCTGAAGCCGAAGCCGCCGAGGGAGACCGCGAAGCCGCCGAAGCGGGCGAGGTCGCTGGCGAGGAACGCGGTGCCGAGAATGGCGATGTAGCCCACGATCCCGAAGACCGCGACGTTGACGCCGGCGATATGCGAGTAGGAGCTGTTGGCGACCGTCTCGCAGCCGCTGCCGCCGGCGAGGCAGGTCGGCGCGCCGCCGCCGGAGTCGGCGATCGCGATGTAGGTGGCGACGCCGATCCCGAGCGCGGCGACGAACGCGATCAGCTTGCGCAGAGTCGCCTCGCTCGGAAATCTCATGAATTTGAAGATAAAGCGTTTGCGTAAAAGCCGGCTAACTCTCGCGAGAGCCGCCCGCCCTGCCAGGCGAGCGGGGAATCCCCCTCCTCCTCGCTGACCAGCGTCGCCCGCGGCAGCCGCTCCGCGTACGCCGCCGCGGTCTCGTAGGGATGGCCGGGATCGGCGTCGTCGCGGCTGGCGACGACGAGGGCCGGGACGTCGATCCGCTCCAGATCGCTCATCGCTCCGAAGGGGCGCGAGCGCGGCACCTCGCGCAGCGCCCGCTCGATCGCGTCGAGGTGGCGATGCAGGAGCATCCGCTCGCGGGTGAAGCGAAGCACCGAGTCCCGCCAGGCCGGGTCGATCTCCTGGTTGCGCTCGATGTAGGCGAGGAAGCCGTCGACCCCGCCGCCGGCGAGCGCATCCGCCAACCCGTCCCAGTACGCCAGCGTGGCCGGAGGGATCTCGCCCGCGTAGACCGGCCCGATCACGACCAGCCCCGCCAGCCGCTCGGGGTGCGCGAGCGCGTAGGCGACCGCGGTGTGGGCGCCCATCGAGTGGCCGGCGAGGAGGAAGCGCCGCTCGCCGACCGTGCCGGCGACGACCCGCTCGAGGTCGGCGACGAGCAGCGGGTATCCATAACCCTCCCCCGCCGGGGCGGGGTCGGACTCGCCGTGGCCGCGGGCGTCGTAGGAGACGACGGAGAACCCGGCCCGCTCGAGCGCCCGCGACCCGTGGGTGACATGGCGCCGCGTCGCCGTGATCCCGTGGCAGAGCACGATCGGCGGCCCCTCCCCCGCCATCTCGCCGCGCAGCTCGGGCGCCGCGCCGGCGAGGAACGCAGCCGCCTCGGCCGGCGGCATCACCCCAGGGCGGCGACGGCGCGCTCGAGGTCCTCGACCGACTCGTAGGTCAACCCGGCGAGGGTGACCTTGCGGTGGCGGATCACGCCGTCCTCGTCGACGATGAAGATCGCCCGCCGCACCATCGGCCCGGCGAGGACGCCGTAGGCGCGGGCGACGGACTTGTCCTCGTCGGCCAGCAGCGGCACGTTGAGCCGCTTCTCCTCGGTGAAGCGCTCGTGCGAGTCGACCGACTGCGGCGAGATCCCGAGCACCTCGGCGCCGAGCCCGTCGAGCCGGTCGCCCTGGTCCCGGTAGGAGCAGAACTGCTTGGTGCAGACGGCGGTGAAGTCGCCGGGGTAGAAGGCGAGGATCACCTTCCTGCCGCGGTAGTCGGAGAGCTTGTAGGACCTCCCTCCGGTCCCCGGCAGCTCGAAGTCCGGCGCCTTGTCTCCCTCCTTGGGCTTGGCCATCGCCGGCAAGCCTACCGGTCGATCAGCCCTTTTCGATCGTCACCTTTTCGATCAGCACCGTCTGCTTCGGTTTTTCGGACGCCGTCCCCAGCTTGCCGATCCGGGCGACGACCGGGTAGCCCTTGCTGACCTTGCCGAGCAGGGCGTATTCGGGCGGCAGGCCGGCGTCGGCGCCGGTGACGACGTAGAACTGGCTGCCGGAGCTGCCGGGCGGGTCGGCGGAGCTCTTCGCCATCGCCACCACGCCCTTGGTGTAGGCGAGGTTGGCCGGCGGCTTCTCGACCACCTTGTAGCCGGGCCCGCCGAGCCCGTTGCCGAGCGGGTCGCCGCCCTGGATCACGAAGCCGGGGACGATCCGGTGGAAGGTGAGCCCGTCGTAGAAGCCCCTTTCGACCAGGTAGACGAAGGAGTTGGCCGTCTTCGGGGCGCGCCTGGTGTCGAGCGCGATGTCGAAGGCGCCGCAGCTGGTCCGCATCACCGCGGTCAGCTTTTCGCCCCGCTTCACCGTCTGCTTCGGCGCCTTCAGCTTGAGGTGCTTCGGGGCCGGCGCTTCGACTTCCCTGCAGCCGTTGGCACTGACCGTCGTGGCCGAGCCATCGCCGCCTCCGCCACGGGAGATCAGGATCGCCGCGACGACGCCGATCGCGATCACGGCGAAGACGCCCAGGATGATCCAGCGACGGTCGAGCTGATCCCCCATCGGCGCGGCATCCTATTCGACCCGCAGGCGCCGAAGGGTCACCGACCCTGACGCTCGAGCGCCCTTACGATCGAGGCATGGACCCGCCGCCCCTGACCCCGCTCGCGGCCGCCGTCCTCCACGTCGGCGAGCCGGAGCGCGCGCTCGAGGTCGAATGCGGCGAGGGCGAGGGCGCGCTCTTCCTCGCCCGCGAGTTCCCCCGAGCCCGGGTGCGCGGCGTCGACTCCTCCGAGCGTGCGGTCGCCCGGGCCGGCGACCGGGTCGGGCTCGACCCTGAGGGGCGGATCGCCTTCAAGCAGGGCTCCCCCTCCTCCCTCCCCTTCCCTGAGGACCACTTCGACCTGGTCGTCCTGATCGACGCCGCGCCGAACCCAGCCGAGACGGCCCGCGTCCTCCGCCCAGGCGGCTTCCTGATCCTCGCTTCGACCTCCCCGCGCCGCGATCCGCTCGCCCTGCGCCGCCGGCTTCTGAACCGACGCCTCTCCCACCACGGAATCGAGCACCGGTCGACCCAGCCCGCGGGAGGCGGGGAATTCTCGCTGTACCGCCTGGAGGAGCCCGGGTAAGGGACCTATCCCGATAGGGGTGAAACGTCTTGTACTTTTTCGGCGGAGGTGCTTCTCGGACGGCCAGCGTGCGCCGACGAAAAAGTTAAGTGAAACCCCTATCGGGATAGGTCCCCAAGCCTCGGCCCCCGGGGTCGCCGCGGATAGGCTGCGCTGCCGATGGAGATCGAGGGCCTGCCCCTGGTGCTGCTGGTCAACCCCTCCTCGGCGGGAGGCAGGCCCCTGAAGCTGCTCCCCCGGATCGAGCAGGCCCTGGACGCCGCCCGGGCCGGGTTCCGGGTGCAGCGCACCCGCGGGCTGGAGCACGGCGTCGAGCAGGCGCTCGCCGCGGTCGAGGCTGGAGAGGTGCCGGTGGTGGTCAGCGGCGACGGCCTGATCGGCGCCGTCGGCGGCGCGATGGCCGGGTCGGAGACGCCGCTCGGCATCGTCCCCGGTGGCCGCGGCAACGACCTCGCCCGGGTCCTCGGCATCCCCGAGGACCCGGAGGGGGCGGTCGAGGTGCTGCTGGCCGGCCACAGCCGCCGCATCGACGTCGGCGAGGTCAACGGCAGGCGCTTCCTCGGCATCGTCAGCGTCGGCTTCGACTCGGAAGCCAACCGGCGCGCCAACGAGAACCGCTTCATGAAGGGGAACCTGGTCTACGCCTACGCGGCGATCCGCACCCTGCTCGGCTGGAAGCCGGCCCGGTTCACGATCCGCGCCAACGGCGAAAGCGTGCGCGTCAGCGGCTACTCGGTCTCGGTCGCCAACAGCAGGGCGTTCGGCGGCGGCATGTTCATCGCCCCCGACGCGAAGCTCGACGACGGCGAATTCGACATCGTCACCGTCGGCGAGGTCGGCAGGCTGCGCTTCGTGGGTAACCTGCCGAAGGTGTTCAAGGGCACCCACGTCGAGGAGGACGAGGTGCAGGTCTTCCGCGCCCCGCACCTGGAGCTGAGCGCGAGCCGCCCGTTCCCGGTCTACGCCGACGGCGAGCACCTGACCGAGCTGCCGGCGTCGCTGCGGGTGCTGCCGCGGGCGCTCAGCCTGCTGGCGCCGGCGCAGGGCGACGCTTGAGCGTCGCGGCGCGGGGAGCCCGCGGCGGCCCCCTGTTCGGCGCCAAGCTGCTCGCCGCGCGCGCGGTCGGCGCGGCCAGCCGCGCCAGTGGCCGCGGCGGCGGCACCACGCTGCCGGGACGGATGCTGCTGCGGCTGGAGCCGGGGGCGATCGGCCGCCTCGGCGCCCGCCTCGACCGCGGCGCGACGATCGTCAGCGCGACCAACGGCAAGACGACGACGGCGGGGATGATCGCCGCGATCCTCGCCGCCGACGGCCGGCGCCCGGTCCACAACCGCGCCGGCTCCAACATGACCTGGGGAGTGGCGACCGCGCTGCTCGAGCAGCGGGGCCGCGAGGGCCTGTTCGAGGTCGACGAGGCGTGGCTGCCCCGGGTGGCGAGCGAGCTCGACCCCTCGCTGATAGTGCTCGCCAACCTCTTCCGCGACCAGCTCGACCGCTACGGGGAGATGGAGGCGCTTGCGGATGACTGGGCGAAGACCGTCGCGGCGTGCGGCGCGGGCACCGCGTTCGCGCTCAACGCCGACGACCCGCTGATCGCCGACCTCGGCCGCGACGCCGCCGGGGAGCGCCGCGAGGATGTCACCTACTTCGGCGTCGAGGACGCCTCGCAGGCGCTGCCGGAGCTGCAGCACGCCTTCGACGCCAAGCACTGCCGGCGCTGCGGCCACCCCTACGCCTACGAGCGCGCCTTCGTCGGCCACCTCGGCCACTACTCCTGCCCCAGCTGCGGGGCGGAGCGTCCCGTCCCCGACGTCGCGGCGACCGAGATCGAGCTGCTGGGGATGGACGGCTCGCGATTCGCGGTCCGCACGCCGGCCGGAGAGATGCGGGTCGAGCTGCCGCTGCCGGGCCTCTACAACGTCTACAACGCGCTCGCGGCGATCGCGGCGGGCCTGCGGCTCGGGGTCTCGCCGGAGCGGATCGCGACCGCCCTCGGGGACATGCGCGCGGCCTTCGGCCGGGTCGAGACGATCGAGGTCGGCGGCGCGCGCGTCTCGATCCTGCTGATCAAGAACCCGGCCGGCGCCAACGAGGTGCTGCGCACCCTGCGCCTGGAGGACGGCGGCGAGGGGCTCGACCTCTGGATCGGGCTCAACGACCGCATCGCCGACGGCCGCGACGTCTCCTGGGTCTGGGACGCCGACTTCGAGCTGCTCGCCGGCGCCGTGCGCCGCGTCGTCTGCGCCGGCACGCGGGCCCCCGAGATGGCGCTGCGGCTCAAGTACGCCGGCTGGCCGGTCGAGGCGATCGAGGTCGAGCCGGACGTCGAGGCCTCGCTGGACCGGGCCGTCGCCGGGTCCGGCGGCCGCCTCTTCGCCCTGCCCACCTACACCGCCCTGCTCGAGCTGCGGAAGCTGCTCGCGCGGCGGGGCCTGGCGCGGGAGTTCTGGCGGTGAGCGGGCCGCGGGCGACGGAGACGATCTGGCACGACGTCGAGTGCGGCGGCTACGACGCCGACCTGCCGCTGTGGGCGGAGCTGGCGGGCGACGCCGCCGGCCCGGTGCTCGACCTCGGCTGCGGCACCGGCCGGGTGGCGCTGCACCTGGCCCGGCGCGGCCACGACGTCACCGGCCTGGATCGAGACCCGGAGCTCGTCGCGGCGTTCGAGCGGCGCGCCGCGGGGCTTCCCGCCCGCGCGGTGGAGGGCGACGCCCGCGACTTCCGGCTCGGCGCCGAGTTCGCGCTGGCGCTGGCGCCGATGCAGCTCGTCCAGCTTTTCGACAGCCGCGCCGAGCGGCTTGCTCTGCTCACCTGCGTCGCCTCCCATCTGCGCCCCGGCGGGCTGGCGGCGCTGGCGATCGTCGAGGAGGTCCCCGCGGGCGTCGGCGACCCGGAGGAGGTGGTGCCCGACGCGCGCGAAGTCGACGGCTGGCTCTACGCCAGCCTGCCGGTCGAGACCGCGGTCGACCCCGATCGCATCCTCGTCCGCCGGCTGCGCAGGACCGTCTCCCCCGACGGCGAGCTGAGCGAGGAGCCGAACCGCGTCTGCCTGCGGGTGCTCGGCGCGGAGGAGCTGGAGCGCGAGGCCGAGGCCGCCGGCCTGCGGCCGCTCGCGCGCCGGGAGGTTGGCCCGACCGAGGTCCACGTCGGCTCGACCGTGGTGCTGCTGCGGAGGGAGGCGTGATGGAGCTGCGGGTGCTGAGCCTCTACCCCGAGCAGATGAACATCTACGCCGACCGCGGCAACATCGTCTTCCTGCGGCGGCGCTGCGAGTGGCGCGGGATCGGCTTCGCCCACGCGGGTGCCGGGCCGGGCGATCGCGTCGACCCCTCCTCCCACGACCTCCTCTACATCGGCGGCGGCCAGGATCGCGACCAGCGCATGGTCGCCGCCGACATGGTCGAGTCGAAGCGCGAGGCGCTGGCCACCGCGGTCGGCGACGGCGCGGCGCTGCTGGCGGTCTGCGGCGGCTACCAGCTGTTGGGCCACAGCTACCAGCTCGGCGAGGAGAAGCTGCCCGGCCTCGGCATCGCCGACCTCGAGACCGTGCGCGAGCCGGGCCAGCGTCTGATCGGCAACGTCGCGATCGAGGTCGACCTCGGCGGCGGGCCCAGGGTCCTGGCCGGGTTCGAGAACCACGGCGGCCGCACCTACCTGGGACCGGAGGCCACGCCCCTCGGCCGCGTCCTCGAGGGCTTCGGCAACAACGGCAGGGACGGTCTCGAGGGCGTCAGGCGCGACAACCTGATCGGCACCTACCTCCACGGCCCGCTGCTGCCGAAGAACGCCTGGCTCGCCGACCACCTGATCGCCACCGCGCTGGAGCGGCGCTACGGGTCGAAGCCGGAGCTGGAGCCCCTGGACGACGCCTTCGAGTCCGCCGCCCACGAGAGCGCCCGCGCCGCCGCCGGCCTTCGCTGATCCTCAGCGGCCGCTGGAGCCGAAGCCGCCGCGGCCGCGGACCGTCTCGGTCAGCGCCTCGACCTCGACCGGGTCGGCGAGGGCGATCGGGGCGATCACCAGCTGGGCGATCCGGTCCCCGGGGGCGATCCTGAAGGTCTCGGCCGGGTCGTTGTTGAGCAGCAGCACCCGCAGTTCCCCTCGGTAGCCGGAGTCGATCAGCCCGGGAGCGTTGACCAGGGAGATCCCGTGGTCGCGGGCGAGGCCGGAGCGCGGCAGCACCAGGCCGGCGTGTCCGTCGGGAATCTGAACCCCGATTCCGGTCCCGACGCTCCACCTCTCCCCCGGCCCGATGTGGGCCGCCTCGCAGGCGTAGAGGTCGAGGCCGGCGTCGCCCTCGTGCGCCCGGGTGGGCGGCAGCGCCTCCTCCTTCAGCTTCGTCACCGGCAGCTCCACGCCCGTGACCCTAGCGGCCCGTCAGGAGGACAGCGCGGGGGCCCCGTTGCCCGGTGCCCTCAGGTCCTCGAACCGATGCAGCTCCGCCACGGGAACCCTCGCGTGGACGAGGACACCGTCCTCGCGATCCGTCCGCTCCAGGTCGCCCGCCACCTCGTGCAGCTCGTGCAGCCGCCCGCCCTCTCGGTACGGGATCAGGAGTTGGACCTCGGCCAGGGTCTCCTCGAAGGCAACCTCGATCCGCTCGCGCAGCTCGTCCAGTCCCTCCCCGCCGAGCGCCGAGACGAGCGCCGCCTCGGGATGGGCGACCGAGACCTCGTGCCGCCCGCCCTCTCCCAGCAGGTCGGCCTTGTTGAAGACCAGCAGCCGCGGCTTGTCGCCGGCGCCGATCTCCTCCAGCACCTCGTCGACCGCCCGCATGTCGCGCAGCCGCCGCTCCTCGGGGGCCGCCGCGTCGACCACGTGCAGGATCAGGTCCGCCAGCACGGTCTCCTCGAGCGTCGCCTTGAACGCCTCGACCAGCTGGTGCGGCAGCTTCTCGATGAACCCGACCGTGTCGGTCAGCAGGTAGTCGCGGCCGGAGAGCTCGAGGCTGCGGGTGGTCGGGTCGAGGGTGTGGAAGAGCCTGTCCCCCACCCCGACCTCGGCGCCGGTGAGGGCGTTCAGCAGGGTCGACTTGCCGGCGTTGGTGTAACCGGCGAGAGCGACCCGCGGCAGCGAGGAGCTCTCGCGGCGGGCGCGCATCACGCCGCGGTTGCGCTCGACCTGGACGAGGCGGCGGCGCAGGGCGGCGATCCGGTTCCGCGCCAGGCGGCGGTCGGTCTCGATCTGGCTCTCGCCCGGTCCCCTGGTGCCGATGCCGCCGTCCATGCGCCCGGCGCCGAGCCGCTCGAGGTGGGTCCAGAGCCCCCTCATCCGGGCCATGTTGTACTCGAGCTGGGCCAGCTCGACCTGCAGCTTGCCCTCGGCCGAGTGGGCGTGGTCGGCGAAGATGTCGAGGATCACCGCGGTGCGGTCGATCACCGGGACGCCAAGCTCCGCCTCGAGGTTGCGCTCCTGGCGCGGCGCCAGCTCGTCGTCGCAGGCGACAACGTTGGCGTCGGCGGCGGCGATCTCCCGCTTCAGCTCGGCGAGGCGGCCGCGCCCGAAGTAGCGGTCGGGGTCGGGCTGTGGTCGCTGCTGCGTGGCGACGGCGGCGGTCGCGACCCCGGCGGTGCGCAGCAGCTCCCTCAGCTCGGCCAGCGGCTCGCCCTCCTCGCTCCCGTCGACGATCCCGATCGCCAGCGCCCGCTGCCGCGCGCGCGGATTGGAGACGCCCGCGCCGTTCGCGCTGTAGCGCGTCTGCGTATCGCGGCCGTTCCTCGATCGGTGCACTCAGGGTGATTGTAGGCAAGCGCTCCGGCCGGATAGGCTTCACTGCCGTGAAGGTCTTCGTCACCGGGGGAACGGGCTTCATCGGCGGCGAGGTGGTGCGCCAGCTGCGCGAGCGCGGCGACGAGGTCGTCTGCCTGGTCCGCAACCCCGAGAAGGGGAAGAAGGTCGAGGCGCTGGGCTGCGAGCTCGCGCCGGGAGACCTCGGCGACGCCGCCGCGATCCGCAAGGGCATGGAGGGCTGCGACGCGGCGATCCACGCCGCGGCGATGTACGAGGTCGGGATCCCGGCCTCCCAGCGCCAGGCGATGCGCGAGGCCAACGTCGGCGGCACGGAACGGGTCCTCAGCGCCGCCAAGGAGGCCGGCATCCCGAAGGTCGTCTACGTCTCCACCGTCGGGATCTTCGGCAACACCGGGGGCAAGATCGTCGACGAGTCCTACGAGCACCCGGCCAAGGACTTCACCTCCTGCTACGAGGAGACCAAGTGGGAGGCCCATCAGGTCGCCAAGCGGATGATCGCCGACGGCCTGCCGTGCACGATCGTCCAGCCCGGCGGCGTCTACGGCCCCGGCGACACCTCCTCGATCGGCGTCCTGCTCAACCAGTTCCTCTCCGGGAAGATGCCGCTGCTGCCCTTCCCCGGCCTCGGCATCTGCCTCTCCCACGTCGAAGACATCGCCGCCGGCATCCTGCTTGCGCTCGACAAGGGGAAGACCGGCGAGACCTACGTGATCAGCGGCCCCGCGACGACGGTGCGGGAGGCGATCGGCGTCGTCGCCGGCATCACCGGCCGCAAGGCGCCCAAGCACGCGATCCCGGTGCCGCTGATGAAGGCGATGATCCCGATCGGCCCGGTGGTCGGCAAGCTGATGGGCCAGCCTCCCAACCTGCGCGAGCTGATCTCCTCCGCCGACGGCGTCACCTTCTGGGCCAGCTACGACAAGGCCCAGCGCGAGCTCGGCTATTCGCCACGCGGGCTGCAGGAGGGGCTGCGCCAGACGCTCGAGGCGGAAGGACGCATTCCCGCCGCCGCGGCCGCCTGAGCTCCCGGATGCGAGTAATCGACGTGGAACACCTCGGCCGCCCGCACGTGATCGGCTGCTGGGAGGTCGACGGGGCGCTGGTCGACCCCGGCCCGGAGTCTTCGCTGCCGACCCTTCTCGCGGCGATCGGCGAGGAGCAGCCGGGGGCGCTGCTGCTCACCCACATCCACCTCGACCACGCCGCCGCGACCGGGGCGATGGTGCGGCGCTGGCCCGGGCTCGAGGTCTACGTCCACGAGCGCGGCGCCCCGCACCTGATCGACCCCTCGAGGCTGCTGGCGAGCGCCGAGCGGCTCTACGGGGACGCGATGGAGCGCCTCTGGGGGGAGATCGTGCCGGTGCCGGAGGAGAACGTGCGGCCGCTGGCCGGCGGCGAGACGGTGCTGGGGATGCGAGTCGCCTACACGCCCGGCCACGCCTCCCACCACGTCTGCTACTTCCATCAGGAGAGCGGAACCGCCTTCGTCGGCGACGTCGCCGCGGTCCGCATCCCGCCAGGCGAGATGATCGTCCCCCCGACCCCGCCGCCCGACATCGACGTCGAGCTGTGGGAGGAATCGATCGGGATCGTCGAAGGCTGGCGCCCCCAGCGCCTCGCCCTCACCCACTTCGGCGCGGTCGAGAGCCCGGCCGAGCACCTGGCGACGGTGCGGGAGCGGCTGCGCGAGGAGGCCCAGCTCGCCCGCGAGCTTTCCGAGAAGGACTACGAGCGCCGGCACATCGAGCGTGTCAGAGGCGCCCTCGCCCCGGACAACGCGACCGAGATGCTCCAGAGCGTCCCACCCCAGTACCAGTGGCGCGGCCTGGACCGCTACTGGCGCAAGCGGGCCGAGCGCGAAGCGGCGGGCGCGCGCTAACCCGAAGGGCCCGCTCTAGGCGGGTTCGGCCGCAACCCGGCCCAGCCGCTCGGACATCTCGACGATCTCGCTCCCGATCCTCTCGACGATCGGCGCTTCGCTCCACGGTGCCGGAAGCTGCCCGCGTGCAACCTCGAGCGACCCCCTGACCCGTTCCAGCACCTCTCCCACGCCGCGCCTGAGCCCTTGAGGCCCAAGGTCGAGATCGTTGGCAAGTCGGTCGAGGTGCCTCCCGCGAATGCGCCCCGGCCTGTACTCGCCGCCGTACTTCATCGCCATCTTGCGGGTGAAACGACGCCCGTACACGCGGGTTGAAAGCAGGTCGTAGAAGGGGGCGAGACGCGGCGATTCCCCACCCTCCAGGATCAGCGAATAGTTCTTCGAGTGCGCGTCGGCGTTGCCGATAAGCAAGTTGAAGATCAGTGCGTCCAGAAAAGCGAGGATGTCCGATCCCGGCCCCGCCGAGTGCCCGCGGATGAGCGCCGCGCACTCCGCCACGCTCGGGCCGCCATACGCCTGGTACTTCTCTTCGGGGTCGTAGCCGAGCGCCTGACAGAAGTCCTCCTGGTGGACGCGGTGTATCTCTCCGCCGTCATCAGCGCCGGTGCGGTCATAGCGGTAGACGAGCAGGCCCTCGCTCCCTCCGGCTGCGATCGGCCGCACCTCGGCGGTGCTCAAGCCCGCGGCAGAAGCCAAAGCCATGCAATAGGCCTCGTTGGCAACCAGCTCGTCGATCCAATCCGGTGGGACCTTGAGGATGTGGGTGCTCGGCGGGTGGCCGCGGGTGATGCCGGCGCGCTCGTCCCTCCAGAGGACCGGCAACTTGTCCTGTGAGCCGGCTAGCGAGAGCCGAATCCCCCCATCGTCCCCGCCGGGATCGGACAGGAGAGGGCGATCGGGAAGTTCGGCAAGCAGGAGGCCCAGTCTCCGCTCGTCGAGCCAGTCGGGGTTCGACGAGCCGAGCGACGGCGGCTCGGCTCCGGTTTGCGTCAACGAAACCGCGCCGGCGCACTCGCCGCCTATTTCCGCGAGCATCGCGAACGGGTTGCCGGCGGGAACGCGGAAACGGCGGGCGATCGCTTTGAGGAACGCGCCCTCGGGAAGCAGGCCCGAGAAGAACGGCCTGCACTCCTGGTCCTCGAATGGCTCCGCTCGAAGCGGCAGCGAAAGAGAGAGCGGGGCGCTTCCATCGTCGACCCAGCTCTCGGCGTACTGGAACCGAAGCTTCGCGCCCGGCAAGCGCTGCAGTCGACCCACCCGCTCGTCATGGAAGAACACATCGAGGGCGTTCATCGACGCTCCAGGTACAGGTCGAGGCCCAGCGAAGCGAGAACGCGCTGAATCCCCGCGAGCTGCGCGGTCGCCTTCCCGTTCTCGAGTTCGCTGACGAATCTCAGCGTGACCCGAGAGACGTCGGCAAGCTGGGTCTGCGTCAGTTCGAGCTCGGTTCGCCGGTCACGAACCCGTCGTCCCAAATCCTGCGGCGTGCGTATCTGAAAGCGATTCATTTTCCCGTTCGGGAAAATATAGGAAAGATCGGCTCGAAAGCGCCCTCTATTTTCCCGTTCGGGAAAAACCGCCCGGATTCAGGCATGCGCTTGCCTGCATTTTCCCGTTCGGGAAAATCAGCCGCCCCTTCCTAGGCCAGGTGCTCGCGCATCCGCTCGACCGCCTCTTCGATGCGGTCGTCGGGGGTGGTGAGGGCGATGCGGAAGAAGCCCTCGCCGCTGCGCCCGTACATCGAGCCCGGCGAGACGACCACCGCCGCCTCTTCGAGCACCATCTCGGTGAAGGAGATCGAGCTCTGGCCCGCCGGCACCGGCGCCCAGACGTAGATCGTCCCCTTCGGCGCCGCCACCTCGACGCCGATCTCGCGCAGCGCGCCGACCACGAGGTCGCGACGGCGGGCGTAGGTCTCGTTCATCCGCTCCAGCGGCCCGGCGGGCCCCTCCAGCGCCGCGACGCCGGCCAGCTGGACCGCCTCGAAGAGGCCGGAGTCGACGTTGGTCTTCAGCCGCCAGTACATCTGCACCGCGTCGGGGTTGCCGAGGATCGCGGCGCAGCGCCAGCCGGTCATGTTGTAGCCCTTGGAGAGCGAGAAGACCTCGACCCCGACCTCCTTCGCCCCCGGCGTGGCGAGGAAGCTCGGCGCGACGTAGCCGTCGTAGGTCGTCTCCGAGTAGGCGTTGTCGTGGACGACGAGGATCTCGTGCTCGCGGGCGAAGGAGACGACCATCTCGAAGAAGCCCTCGGGGACGACCGCGCCGGTCGGGTTGTTGGGGTAGTTGAGGAACATCAGCCGCGCCTTCGCCGCCAGCTCGGCGGGGACCGCGCCGAGGTCGGGGACGAAGCCCAGCTCGGGAACCAGCGGCAGCAGCTCCGGCGTCGCCCCGGCGAGGATCGGCCCGCCGGTGTAGACGGGGTAGCCGGGGTCAGCGGCGAGCGCCGTGTCGCCGGGATCGAGGAAGGCGAAGCAGAGGTTGTAGATGCACTCCTTGGCGCCGATCGCCGGGATCACCTCGGAGGCCGGGTCGATCCCGACCCCGAAGCGCCGGTCGTAGAACTCGGCGAACCCCCGGCGGAACTCCTCGCGGCCGCGGTTGCTCGGGTACTGGTGCGTGCCGGGGTCGGCGACCGCCCCCTGCATCGCCTTGACGATGTGGGGGTAGGTCGGCTGGTCGGGGTCGCCGATCCCGAGGCTGATCACGTCGATCCCGTCGGCCCGCTTCTCGGCGATCCGCCGCTCCAGTTCCTGGAACATGTAGGGAGGCATCGCCTCCAGGCGCTTGGACGGGTCGGCGATCGCCATCGGCGCGGAAATCTAGCTGTCGAGGTCGCCGAGCGCCTTGACCAGCTCCGGCGAGAGCTCGCCCGCGTAGACCGGCTCGGCCCAGCCGGTCAGGGTCAGCGAGAGGTCGTCCTCGATCGCCACCTCCAGCTCGCCCCCTTCCAGCTCGACCACGATCGGGCTCGGCGCGCCGCGCAGGAAGGCGGTCACCGCGGCGCCGCTGGCGCCGGTGCCCGAGGAGAGCGTCTCCCCCACCCCGCGCTCGAAGATCCGCGCCCGCACCCGGCTGCCGTCGATCGCCAGGAAGGAGGCGTTGGTGCGGTTCGGGAACAGCTCATTCGATTCGATCTCGGGGCCGATCTCGCCGAGATCGAGGTCGTCCAGCTCCTCGCCGACGACGAACGCGCACTGCGGGTTGCCGATCGAGACGAACTGGAACTCCCACTCGCGGCCACCGGCCCGCAGCGTGCCCCTGCCGTCCTCGCCGCCGGAGGGGAAGTCCTTCGAGGTGGTCGAGGCCCTTCCCATGTCCACCGCGCAGGTCAGCTCGCCGGTGATCGTCGGCCGGATCGGCCCGGCCGCGGTGCGGATCGCGAAGCTCTCCTCGTCCGTCCAGCCGTTGCGGCGCAGGTAGAGGATCGCCTCGCGCGCCCCGTTGCCCGAGATCTCCGCCTCAGAGCCGTCGGGGTTGAAGATCCGCAGGTCGGCGACGAACTCCGGGTCCTCGCTGCGCGAGAGCAGCAGCACCCCGTCGGCGCCGACGCCGAAGTGCTGGTCGCAGAGCCACTCGACCCGCTTGCCGGTCAGCTCCCAGGGGAGAGCGTCGGCCTCGAGGATCGCGTAGTCGTTCCCCAGCGCCTGCCACTTCTCGAATCGCATCCCGGCAAGCCTATTCAGCCGGCTTCTGATGAGTTGACCCGGCTATAACCGGGCTAAGACATCAGTCGACGAGTGTCGCCGCGATCTCGCTCGCCACGTCCTCATCGGGACGGTCGGTGCGGTCGATCGCGTGGAGGTTGGGGACCTTCCGCATCCAGGTGAGCTGGCGGCGGGCGTAGTTGCGCGAGCGCTTCTTCATCAGCTCGACGTCGCCGGCGAGCAGCTCCTCGAAGCCGAGGGCCTTGCGCGCGGTGCGCGAGGGGCCGAGCGCCTCGGCACGCCGCACCTCCTCCTCGGCGCCCGCGGCGACGATCGCGTCCACCCGCGCGTCGATCCGCTCGTACAGCTGCGCCCTGTCCATGTCGAGGCCGAAGATCGCGGTCGGGTGGCGGGTCTCGGGCGACCACAGCTCGGAGTCCTCGGATTCGGGCGGCGCCTTGACCAGCGACAGCTCCGCGACCGCCGCCCGCAGGTAAAGCCCCGTCCCCCCCACCACGATCGGCATCTTCCCTTCCCCCAGTGCCGCGTCGATCTCGGCGTGGGCAAGGCGCATGTAGTCGCCAACGGAGAACGGCTCGGTGACGGGCACAAACCCCACCAGGCGATGCTCCAACCTCGCCCGCTCCTCGGCGCTCGCGACCCCGGTCAGCGTCTCCAACCCCTCGTACACCTGCAGCGCATCGCAGGAAATGGCGACTGGGTCCCTCCCCCGCTCCCGCAGCAGCTCCGCCAGCGCAATCGCCACCCCGGTCTTCCCGACGGCGGTCGGCCCGAATATGGCAATCACCGCGCCGGCTTCGTCTGGGGTGTCGGCACTACCCCGAACGGCTTGTACTTTTTCGGCGCCAGCCAACGCGGTCAGCCACCGCGAACTATCGAAAAAGTTGAGAGAGGGGTAGTGCCGACACCCCACTCAAAGTCTGCGAAGTAGCGGCGTCAATGTCCACGTCGACGAATTCACCGGGATCGGCGACTCCTTCGAAGTTGACCGCCTTACCGTGCCGGGTGCGCCCGCGCAGCTTCGTCTCGTCGGTGCGGCTGGGCCCCTCGACCAGCACCTCCATCGTCCGCCCGACGAAGCGCTGCGCGCGCTCGGCGGCGCGGCGCTGCACCACCTCGACCAGCCGTTCCATCCGCTCGACCTTGACCGGGTGCGGGACCTGGTCGCCCATCGTCGCCGCCTCGGTTTCGCGGCGGGGCGAGAAGACGAAGGTGAAGGCGCCGTCGTAGCCGACCTCCTCGACCACCTCCAGCGTCTGCTCGAAGTCCGCCTCGCTCTCGCCCGGGAAGCCGACGATGACGTCGGTGGTGATCGCGCAGTCGGGGACGTGCTCGCGGATCAGCGCCACCCGGTCCATGTAGCGGTCGCGGTCGTAGGTGCGGCGCATCCGCTTCAGCACCGCGCTGGAGCCCGACTGCAGCGGCAGGTGGATCTGCTCGCAGAGCGCCGGCAGCTCGGCGTGGGCGCGGATCACGTCCTCCTTCATGTCCTTCGGGTGGGGGCTGGTGTAGCGGATGCGGTCGATCCCCTCCACCGCGTCGACCCGCGCCAGCAGCTCGGCGAAGCCGATCCGGCTCTCCCGCGGCAGGTCACGGCCGTAGCTGTTGACGTTCTGGCCGAGCAGGGTCACCTCGCGCACGCCGTCGGCAGCCAGCGCCTCGGCCTCGGCGATCAGCTCGGCCGGGTCGCGGCTGACCTCGCGGCCGCGGGTCGAGGGGACGATGCAGTAGGCGCAGACGCAGTTGCAGCCCTGGGAGATCTGCAGCCAGCCCTGGAACTCGCGCTCGCGGCGGGCGGGCAGGTGACCGGAGAAGTCCTCGAACTCGAAGTAGCCCTGGGCGCTGAGCGAGTCGGAGTTGAGGAACTCGGCCAGCTTGTGGATCTGGCCCGGGCCGAAGGCGACGTCGACGAAGGGGAATCGCTCGAAGACCTCCTCCTTGACCGACTGCGCCCAGCAGCCGCCGACCCCCACGACGCGCGCCGGGTCTTCGGACTTGAGCCGCTTCGCCTCGCCGAGGTGGGCGATGAAGCGGCTGTCGGCCGACTCGCGGATCGAGCAGGTGTTGAAGAGGATCACGTCGGCGCCGTCGCGGTCGGTCGCCTCCTCGTACCCGAGCGAGGCGAGCATCCCCCGCATCCGCTCGGAGTCGTGCACGTTCATCTGGCAGCCGAACGTCGTGACGTGAAAGGTCCTCGACATTGGTGAGGAGGGTAGATGTTGCGCGGAGGGCTGCCCCACTACTTGACGACGAGCGTGCCTTCCATCCCTGCTTCGCGATGCCCCGGGACCGTGCAGAAGTAGTGGTAGGTGCCGGCCGCGAGCTCGGCGCTGACCGAGGTCTTGCCTTTCGCGATCGTTTCGGAGACGGCGAGCTGCTTGCCTTCCGGGCCTTCGATCGCGACGTCGTGTTCGAGCGCGGCCGGATTGGTGAAGTCGATCGTCACCTTGCCCGGCTTGCTGGTCAGCTGCGTCTGTTCGTAGGCGATCTGGGTCGGGTTGGCGGCGAGCTGGAGCGTCCCGCCGGCGCCCTTGGCCGTGGCGCCCCCTTTGCCCTTCGGCGCCGCCGCCGGCTTCGCCGGAGTCGTCGCGACCAGGTACAGGGCGAGCTGTTCGACTTCGGTCTTCGAGAGCCGTTCCCCGTAGTTCGCCGGCATCACGTTCCCCGAATAGCCCTCGGCGATCTCGGTGTTCGGCTTCACGATCATCTCTTCCACGTCCGGGGTGGTGTCGTCCGGCTCGAGGAATTCTTCGAGATTCGGACCGGTCTTGCCCGTCGACCCCGCGGCGGCCAGCGTGTGGCAGGTCCCGCAACCGCTGCTGGCGTAGACCTGGGCGCCCGGGCTGCCGGCGGCGCCTTCGCCTTTACCGCCTTCCGAGCCTTCGCCTTCGCCGTAGGGGCCGCCGGCCTGGGCGTTTTCGACCTCCTTGCCGGCCTGCTCGAGCTCCGAGGCCTTCGCCTTTTCCTCGTCCTGGGCGTGCAGGACGGCGAAGGTGGTCGCCCCGCCGACCAGGAGCGCGAACCAGAGCACGACGATCGGGAGGGCCCGACCTGGGAAGCTCTTCAGCTTCAGCCCGAGCAGGCTGACCATCACGGCCGAGACCGCGAGCGCCACCCCGCAGATGTAGAAAAGGGTTTCGTTGCTCATGACAGGGCGCGGATCCTATCCGCCGCGCAGCCTCCGACGCAGTCAGGAACCGCCCCGGGCGAGCCTACGCGGCTTGCGCCTCCGCGACGGGCGGTGCGGGTGGCTCCGACTCGGCGGCGGCTGGCGGCTCGGCCTCGCCGTCCACGCCGAGCGCGGCCCGCACGCGGCCTTCGATCTCGGCCGCCAGCTCCCGGTTGTCGACCAGGAACTGCTTGGCGTTGTTGCGCCCCTGGCCGAGCCGCGTCTCCCCGTAGGAGAAGAAGGAGCCGGATTTCTGGATCAGGTCCTGCTCCATGCCGAAGTCGAGCAGGCCGCCCTCGCGCGAGATCCCGACCCCGTACTCGATGTCGAACTCCGCCTGCCGGAACGGAGCCGCGACCTTGTTCTTGACGACTTTGACGCGGACGCGGTTGCCGACCGCCTCGGTCCCTTCCTTCAGGGTCTCGATGCGGCGGATGTCGAGCCGCTGCGAGGAGTAGAACTTCAGCGCCCGGCCACCCGGCTGGGTCTCCGGCGAGCCGAACTGCACGCCGATCTTTTCGCGGATCTGGTTGGTGAAGATGCAGACGGTCTTGGTCCGGTTGAGGCTGCCGGCGAGTTTGCGCAGCGCTTGCGACATCAGCCGCGCCTGGAGCCCCACCGTGGTGTCGCCGATCTGGCCGTCCAGCTCGGCTTTCGGGGTCAGCGCCGCGACCGAGTCGATCGCGACCACGTCGACCGCCGCCGAGGCGATCAGCCGGTCGGCGATCTGCAGCGCCTGCTCGCCGTAGTCGGGCTGGGAGACCAGCAGCTCGTCGGTGTCGACGCCGATCGCCCGCGCGTAGACGGGGTCGATCGCGTGCTCGGTGTCGATGAAGGCGCAGACGCCCCCCAATGCCTGGGCCTGGGCGATGATGTGGTTGACCAGGGTCGTCTTCCCCGAGGACTCCGGCCCGAAGATCTCGATGATCCGCCCGCGCGGCACGCCGCCGATCCCGAGCGCCAGGTCGAGCGCCAGCGCGCCGGTGGGGATCGCGTCCACCTTGACCGTCCCCTTGTCGCCGAGGCGCATCAGCGACCCCTCGCCGAAGTCGCGCTCGATCTGCGTCACCGCCGCCTCGAGCGCCGCGTCCTTGGCCTTCGCCTCCTTCGCGGATGCGTCCTTCAAGTTCACTTTCCTGTCCGCCATCTAGATCACCTCACTGCCGTCCGCCTGCGGACAGCTCGACTTGGGCCAGCGGGACGTAACGGGCGCCCGACGGCTTGAGTTCAGAACGGTAGAGCGTCATCCGGACGCCAAAGACAGGCCTTTTGAGCGCTGCCGGAAGATTCGAAGGCGGGTGCGCGACGCGTGCCGGCCGCCGCGAGCCACGGGCCTCGGGCCGCACCCTGGCGACCGTCACGTGCGGCCAGAAAGCCCGTTTCTCGGCTTTGTAGAAGCGGCCAGCGACCAGCCGCCGCTCGAGCTCGGCCTGCAGCTGCTCGGCGCCGGGCGAGCGCGCGGGCAGGGCGAAGAGCCGGGGGCGGCTCGGCGGCCGCCCGACGGGGTCGAGCAGCTCGATCCGCGGCGCCGGCGCGGCGCTTTCCGCGACCACGGCGGCGATTCGATCGATCTCCTTCTCCGGCCGGTGGCCGAGGAAGGCGAGGGTGATGTGGAGCGACTGCCGCGGCACCGGCCGCAGCGCCGGGTCGGCCAGCTCGCGCCTGCCCCACGCCTCGATCCCGGCCAGCGTCCGCCCGGGCAGGTCCAGCGCCACGAACAGACGCGCGCGCGGGCTCTTCAACCGTTCCTTCGCCATGCCCCTATAAGGCCTGGAGCGACGGCTTCTCTCCCCCCAGCAGCATTCGCAGCAGGTGCATGCCGACCAGGGCGGAGCGTTCGCGGACGTCGGCGCGGCCGCCGGGGATCACCGGCTCGCGGGCGATCGCGGCGCCGTCGGCGAGGCGGGCGTTAAAGCAGACGTAGCCGACCGGCTTCTCCTCGCTGCCCCCGTCGGGCCCGGCGATCCCGGTGATCGAGACCGCGACGTCGGCGCCGAAGCGCTCCAGCGCGCCGATCGCCATCGCCTCCGCGACCTCGGGCGAGACCGCGCCCTTCGCCTCGATCAGGGCCGGGTCGACCCCGAGCAGCGCCGTCTTCGCCTCGTTCGAGTAGGCGACGACCCCGCCGGCCATGTAGCCGGAGGCGCCGGGAAGGTCGGTGATCCGCGCCGCCAGCAAGCCGCCGCTGCACGACTCGGCCAGCCCCAGCCGCCGGCCATGCAGCAGCGCCGCCACCTGCGAGTCGATCGTCTCGCCGTCGAGGCTGAACAGGTGCTGTCGGTGGCGCTCGGCGAGGCCGTCGCGGACCGCGTCGGCGACCCCGGCCGCCTCGTCGCGGTAGCGGACGTCGATCTCGATCTCCCCGCGCCGCAGGCAGGTGGTGATCTCCACCGCGCCGAGCTCCACCCCCCCGGCCTCGATCTCGCGCAGGCTCTTGGCGATCTCCGACTCGGGCACGCCGAACATCCGCAGCGTGTAGCCGCGCAGCGGCGTCGCCCGGGACAGCACCTCGCGCACCGGCTCGGTCGCCAGCGCCGCCGGCCACATCGGCCGCAGCTCCCGCGGCGGGCCGGGCAGGACGACCACGACCCGCTCGCCCGCCGGCACCACCAGGCCCGGCGCCGTGCCCACCGGATCTAGCGGCGTCGCCCCCTCGGGCGCCATCGCCTGCTTGCGGTTGGCTTCCAGCACCGCCTCCCGGTCGAAGTCGAAGCGGCGGGCGAAGCCGCGCAGGACCTCCGCGATCTTGCCCTCCATCTGCTCATCGAGGACCAGCTCGCGGCCGGCGAAGCGGGCGACGATCTCGGCGGTGAGGTCGTCGGCGGTCGGCCCGAGGCCGCCGGTGGTGACGATCAGGTCCATCCCCTCCCCCGCCATGAAGCGGAGCGCCGCCTCCAGGTCGTCGGGACGGTCGGCGACGACGAGGATGTGGGCGACCTCGACCCCGAGCTCGGCCAGCCGTTCGGACACCCAGGGGCCGTTCGAATCCGCGATCCGCCCGGTCAGGACCTCGGTCCCGGTGACGACGATGCCGGCGCGGATCACGTGCAGCTGGGCCGTTCGCCTTCGGGGATTTCGCGCAGCGCGCCGCCGGGGGCGATCGAGTAGCCGACCGGGCTGGAGCTTTCGGGGATTTCCGCCTGCTGGCCGTTGACCATCATCCTCACCGCGCCGTTGCCGAGCGCGACCGTGAAGCTACCCGACCGGTAGGGGCCGGCTTCGGCTCCCGCTTCGAGGATCTGCCCGTTGACAACCGGGTCGCCCCTGCCGTCCAGCAGGCAGACCCAGACTTCGGCGGTCGCCGTGAGGCGCAGCGAGAGGCCGGGCTGCTTCTTCGCCGCCGCCGTCCCGTTGGCGATCGAGCGCTTGCCGTGGTCGTGACCGCCGCCGTTGCCGGAGCCGCCCCCGCCGCTGCTCAAGACGGCGACGACGACCAGGACCGCGACCAGCACAGCCGAGACGATCGCCGCCGTCAGGCGCGGCGGGATCCGGGGCGCGCCGCGCCGCACGCCTCGCTTCGGCTTCAGGGTCGCGGGCTCTACCCGCGGCAGGCGTTCGGCGGGTCGGGTGGCGCCCACCTCGCGCCGGTGCTCCTCCGCCAGCCGTTCCCCGTCGAGCCCGAGGAAGGAGGCGTAGGTGCGGATGAAGGCGCGGACGTAGGCCTCCCCCGGCAGCACGTCCCACTCTTCGTTCTCGATCGCCCGCAGGTAGCGGATGCGGATCTTGGTCGCCGCTTCGACTTGCGGAAGGTCGATTTTGCGGCGATTGCGCGCCTCCCGCAGGGTCTTTCCCACAGCTTGCTCCACGTTTCTATTGTGGCCGCTCGGCCGGCCCGGGCGTGAAGTCGCCGCCTAGCGCGCAATCAAACGTCCGCGTCGGAGTCGACCGCGGCCGGCTCCAGAGCCGGGGCCTCTCCGGCCGGCGGCAGCACCCTGGCGAGGTCCGCCTGGGTGATCAGGACCTGGCGCGGTTTGGAGCCCTCGTAGCCGGAGATCACGCCGCGCCGCTCGAGCATGTCGATCAGCCTGCCGGCGCGGGTGTAGCCGACCCGGAGGCGGCGCTGGATCATCGAGACGGAAGCGGTCTCGGTCTGCACGACGAGCCGGATCGCCTCGTCGAGGAGATCGTCGCTGTCGGGGTCGAAGTCGCCGTCGGCGCCCTCCTCGGCGACCTCCGCCGGGGTCTCCAGCAGCTCCGCCTCGAATTCGGGTTCGCCCTGCTTGGCCCAGTGATTGGTGATGCGGGCGATCTCGTCCTCGGTGATGAACGCCCCCTGGACGCGCTGCAGCTTCGAGGTGCCGGCGCCGCGGAAGAGCATGTCGCCCTGTCCGAGCAGCGCCTCGGCCCCGCCCTGGTCGAGGATCACCCGGGAATCGGTCTGCGAGGAGACGGCGAAGGCGATCCGCGAAGGGATATTGACCTTGATCGTGCCAGTGATGATGTCGGTCGAGGGACGCTGGGTGGCGAGCACCAGATGGATGCCGGTGGCGCGCGACTTCTGGGCGAGGCGGATGATCGAGTCCTCGACTTCGGCCGGAGCGACCATCATCAGGTCCGCGAGCTCGTCGATCACGCAGAGGATGTGCGGGAGCGGCGCCTCGCCGGCCTTTTCGCGGAAGCGGTTGAGCTCGCCGAGGTTGCGGCAGCGGGCCTGGCTCATGATCCCGTAGCGGCTCTCCATCTCGCCGATCAGATTGGAGAGGACGTTGGCCGCCAGCCGCGGCGAGGTGACCACCGGCGTCAGCAGGTGGGGGACGTTCTCGTAGTGGTTGAGCTCGACCTGCTTGGGGTCGACGAGGACCAGCCGCACCTCGTTCGGCGAGGCCTGCATCAGGATCGAGGAGAGGATCGCGTTGACGCAGCCGGACTTGCCCGAGCCGGTGGTGCCGGCGACCAGCACGTGCGGCATCTTCGCCAGGTCGGTCCAGACCGCGTTGCCGTCGATTCCCTTGCCGAGCCAGGCGACCAGGGGCGAGGTCTTCTCCGGGCGGCCGGCGTAGATGTCGCCGAGCCGGACCATGCGACGGCGGCTGTTCGGGACCTCGACCCCGACCGCCTGTTTGCCGGGGATCGGCGCGAGGATGCGGATGTCGGTGGAGGCGAGGGCGTAGGCGAGGTCGTTTGCGAGCTCGGTGACCTTCTTCACCTTGATCCCCGGCGCCAGCCGCAGTTCGTAGCGGGAGACGTGCGGGCCGCTGACCACGCCGACGATCTTCGCCTCGACCCCGAAGTGGCCGAGCGTCTCGACCAGCTTGCGGCCGACGCTTTCGTGGTCGCGGGGATCGGGGCCTTTGTCGCTGTTCTTGCCGCGTTCCAGCACCTTCGGGCTGGGCGGTCGGTAGTCGATCTCCTCCGAGGTGGTGACGCCGCGGGCGCTGCCCATCGGCGTGAGCTGCGCCTGCCCGGCTCCCTCCTCCGGGGGCGCGACCGCGTCCTGCTCGGAGGCAGAAATCTCCGCCTCTGCTCCGGGAATGCCGGGCGAGCCCTCGGGATCCTCCTCCACCCGCGTCTCGGCGTCGAAGACCGCGGCGTCGAAATCGTCTCGCTCCTCGCCCCCCTCCTCGGCGAGGGCGATGGTGGGCTCGAACTCGTCGGTGTCGGGATAGGAGCTCATCACGTCGGTCGGTCCGGCGAGGGTCTCGGCCTCCGAGCGCGCCTGCCGCTGCTTCTGCCAGTCGGCGTGGGTCCGGGCGACCGTTTTCGCGGCGGCGTCGCCGCCGGCGAAGACGCCGCGGAAGAGCGCCCGCAGCCCGCGGCCGATCCCGCGCGCGAGCGCCGAGACCGAGGTCCCGGTCAGCAGCATTCCGCCGACGACCAGCATCAGCAGGGTGAAGATCCGCGCGCCGACCCTGCCGAACAGGTAGGTGAGGCCGGTTTCGACCCCGTAGCCGACCTTGCCGCCGTCCCAGCCGAAGAAGAGGACGAAGAGGAGGTAGACGGCGGCGGCGACCAGGAACAGCCCGAGGACGTCCAGATGCCGCTGCTCGATCCCGCCGGGCAGGCGCAGGCCACCCTTCGGGGCCTTCGGTTTCTTCGCCCCTTTTCCCCTCCGCGCGGGCGCCGGGCGCTTCTTCCTCACGAACATGCCCGCAGCTTCGACGCGAAGCAGGCGTCCCCTGCGGCCGCCCTTCTGGGATCAGGTCGGTTCGTTACACACCTTGAAGCCGTATTCGGTGGCCAGTCCGATCGCATGACTGAACGGGCCTCGGAGATCGGTGACCGTGCTCGCGGGGTCTTCTTCGGCCTTCTTGATGCCGGCTTCGATCCCGGAGGCGATTCCCTGAACCGTCTTCTCGTCGCCCTTCGGAGCCGAAAGGGCTCGCAGTTCTCCTGCCTCTTCCTGGATTGCCGGAAGGATGACGGCGAGCAGGAATTTCTCCAGCAGCACCTCATTTGGGCGACCGTTGGGATAGGACCGCTCGAGATCCTGAAGCTTCCCATAGATCGCCTTGTCCATCCCGTTGCACATTGCATCAGCCTGCTTGATGAATTCCGCCTTGGAAGGCGCCGACTTGCCGCCGCCCCCACAGCCCGCGCCGAGCAGCGCGAAGGCGCTCAGGGCGAGGACGGCAATTGACGTGAAGGGGCGCGAATATAGATGCATGAGCATTGAGTAAACAAGATACTAGCAAGCGCTAACGAGTCTGCCACTTCACCACGGGCGGCAAGATCGCTAGCGCTTCTTGCGGCACTTCACCCGCAGTGCCGGCTTCAAATTGATGAATTTGGCGTTCTGCGCGGTGAGATGGGCGCTGGCCCGGTGGGTGCCCTTGCAGAGGTTCGTGCTGTTGACCAGGAGCCCCTTGGCGCCGCTCGGCATGCTCAGCACCACCTTCGAGACCGGCAGGTCGGGGATCGAGCCGAAGGTGGCGCGGATCCCGCCGTGGTGGGAGTCGATGCGGGCGACGGCGTCGACCTCGACCGGCT
>Ga0208780_1000011_pt1 | contig 71272 bp, 66 predicted proteins | sample MayberryNW_TuleC_FD_185668 | JGI IMG/M metagenome (GOLD analysis project Ga0208780, IMG submission 185668) | Natural and restored wetland microbial communities from the San Francisco Bay, California, USA, that impact long-term carbon... | ecosystem: Environmental > Terrestrial > Soil > Wetlands ...
GCAGACACCGAACACAACCGCGTCGAGGCCTTCAACCCCTACGGCGACCTGCTCACCTCCTTCGGCGAAGAAGGCTCCGGCGAAGGCCAGCTCAAACTGAGCGCCCCGGTGGGGCTGGCGGCGGATCCCTTCGGCCGCATCTGGGTCGCCGACGCGGGAAATAACCGCGTGCAGCGCTGGCTCGCCAACCAGAGCGTCAAATACGACCTCACCTACCAGTCCTCCCTCGGCTCCGAAGGCGCCGAAGCCGGCAAGCTCAAGCACCCCGCCGACCTCGCGATCGACGCCGAACGCAACATCTGGGTAGCCGACTACACCAACAACCGGGTCGAGGAGTTCGACGGCGCCGGCAACTTCGTCAAGGCCTTCGGCTGGGGGGTCTCCAACGGCGAAAGCAAACTCGAGGTCTGCACCGCCTCCTGCCAGGCGGGCCTCTCGGGCTCGGGCAACGGCCAGCTCAACAGGCCCGCCGCGATCGCGATCGACCCCGAAGGCAACCTCTGGGTCGCCGACAAGAACAACTACCGAATCGAGGAGTTCAACCCCAAAGGCGAATACCTCGCCAAGTTCGGCACCCTCGGAAGCGGCAACGGCCAGTTCTTCTACCCCGAAGGCATCGCGATCGACGCCGAAGGCAACATCTGGGTCGCCGACTCCATCCTCAGCCGCGTGCAGGAGTTCAACCCCAAAGGCGAATTCGTCAAAGTCGTCGCCACCGAAGGCACCGGCAACGGCCAGGTCAAAGCCCCCGCCGGCCTGGCGATCGACGCCGAAGGCAACCTCTGGATCGCCGACAAGAACAACAACCGGGTCGAGGAGCTAAACGAAGCGGGCGAATTCATCCGCCAGTGGAAGGGCTCTGGCCCGGCCGCCTTCAAGCCCTTCGCGATCGACGTCGACCAAAGCGGCACCGTCTGGGTCGCAGACACCGAACACAACCGCGTCGAGGCCTTCAACCCCTACGGCGACCTGCTCACCTCCTTCGGCGAAGAAGGCTCCGGCGAAGGCCAGCTCAAACTGAGCGCCCCGGTGGGGCTGGCGGCGGATCTCATCGGCGACGTGTGGGCTGTCGACGCCGGCAACAACCGCATCCAGCAATGGATCCCGAGCGAAGAACTGCCTCCAGCTCCCGAAGCCGCCGACCCGTCGGTGGAAGTGGAGCTGGCGGGCGGCCTGGTCAGCAAGGTCGAAGGCGAAGAAGCAGGAACGACGACCTACAGCCACAGCGGCGAACTGCTGACCGCCGCGAATGGCTCCGACGGCGAAACGGAATACCAGTACGACTCCGAAGAACACCTGACCAAGGTCACCCTGCCAAACGGCACCTGGGGCGAAGTCGTCTACGACTTCTACGGCCGGGTCGAATCGGTGACCGTCTCAGCCGAAGGGAAATCCAAGACCACCATCTTCACCTATAAAGACGAACCACGGCGCACGACCGTGTCCGCCGAAGAAGAACCGGCCACGGTCTACGACATCGCCCCCGACGGCTCGGTGCTCAAATGGTGGAACACGGAAGTTCCGCCCGAAATCGAGAACCTCTCAGGGAGCCTCTATGCCAACAGGGAAACCGTGCAACCAATTGAACCAGGCGACTACGAGCTCCTCGTCCAGGCCTTCTCCGGTGCGGGGATCGCCTCTATCGAAGTAGTGGCCAACGGCAACCAGCTGGTCGACGAAAAGACCTGCGAAAAATCCGCGGAAACCGATTGCAAAACGGTCGAAGACCCCTGGGTAACCGAAACCGCCAATTGGCCACCTGGGATCCTCCAGCTGGAAGTGATCGCCACCGACAGCAATGGTCAGACCGAAAGCGCCAAATTCTGGGTCAACATCCCCTACACGCCACCGCCGGACCCAGAAGCCGAAGAACCGCCCACGTTCGAAGAAGTCCTCCATTTTCGCGAAGAATTCGGCCTCGACCTAGATCTCAAAGGCAACGAGATCGCTATCGACGAACGGATCTTCAACCTGATCGGCGCTTGGTACAACCCGCAGACGCCGGCAGGGGAAGTCGCGAGGGCGACGGATGAACGGTGGGGGGTACCGCTACGGGCCGTGGATGCGGCAGAGCTGGAATACCGAGCCGCATATCAGGAGCAGGCGAGCACCGCAATTCCTACCTGGGTGGAAAGCCATGCGGCGTCTACCTACGCTGGCTATTATCTGGATGAACGTGCCGGAGGGATAATCCGCGTGGGCTTCACTTCAAATCAGGCAGCAATGGTGGAGCAGCTAAGGTCGGAAGCGGGCCTCATGGCGCCAAGCCGGATGGAACCGTTTACCTATCAACCGACCCGCTCCATCGGAGACCTCAACTCTCTTCAAAATGCGGTCACTGAAGCCTCCACCGAAGCCGGAAGCCCTCCGCAGATCTTCTCCGTTGACTTAGACCTAGAACATAATGGAGTGAAGATCGGGACGGCAGAAGTGTCCCAAACCAATGAATACATGAACCAGAAATTCGGACAGCAGGAAGGCCTGACCGCCTACTTCGAGGCCAATGCTCCAGCGGAACTGGCGGGCCGGTATCAAGCTGGGCGACCCTTCCTAGCCGGGGAGGAGATACAGAACCTCGAACATCTTTGTACTGCGGGATTTGGCGCTTGGAGTCGGGTGGGGACGAAACCAAATGGAGACCCGATCAAGCACCGTTACGTTCTCACTGCCGGGCACTGCTTTCCGCTTGGGACCGGTCTGAACGCCGCTGAAATCGTATACCGGGCACGCTACAAAGGAGATCCAGATCCAGTGCAGATCGGTACTACGGAACGTCGCGGGTTCCTTGGCGATCCCAACCGTTTCGACACCGATGCCGAGGCAATCCACCTGGAAGACCCGAACCTCGTTCCTGGCTGGATCTATGAATGTTGTGGCGGCAGAGTCTCGATTCGCCCGACTGGCGTCGCTTATCCTAAAGTCGGCGAGGTGCTCTGCCAGTCCGGGGTCAATTCGAATGCGGTGTTCTGTGGACCTGTGCTGGGTGAAGCATCGGCGGGCCGTCTCGAAAACGCGACGACGCATCAGCTATCCGGGTGGCATTGGATGATTCATATAGGAGCAGGAGGCGAACCTGGCGACAGCGGCTCACCGGTGTGGGTGCGTAACACTGGCGAGGCGGTAGGCTTAGTTATCGGCGGGGGTTCTGAAGGACTTGCAGTGCAGCCGTTTATACGACCCCCGAATGCCCCTACGGGGCAGATCGCGGGAGTCCTATCTGACCCCCGAATGTCACCATCGGCGAAGGCCCTGCATGTCCAGCTTGGGCCGTGATCTTATGGTTCCCAGTAGACACGAGTCGAGGACAACGTCTGTAGCTGTGTCGGAGCAAGCGCGGTGCGCCACGAGGGGGCTTGCGGTTGCGACGGTATTGATGTTCGCGATTCTGGCGCTACTTCCGATTTCAGCCTTGGCGGATCCCTCGGAATTCTGTCGTGATCGTGTTGTGAAAGATTACGAAGGTCCGCTACGTCAGATGATTAGCAGCCAGCCGCCGCCCGAACAAGAAGACCTCCCGTTCGGTCCCCGAGGCCTCTCGATCTACCGGATGGGCTTCGGCAGGGTGGCCCTGCAAGGGGAGAGTTTTGGGTATCGGTTCAGTGCGCGGCATGGGACGACGCGTACGGGGCGTCTGAAGCATGCCCTGGTTTTGCACTGGGACGTCGAAACGACGCTGTGGGCTGTGAATCGCCATGGCCACCCGCTAAGAGCAGTGGCGCGCAAGAATCAGCGCCTTGGCGTGGTCCGCTACCTTCAACGGCTCGAATCGGTCTTCGCGGCCAAGCCGGGTCTATATCGATTTGACCTCTCGTTCAGAAAGCCGAATGGCAGACTGCTCGGATCCTATAGCGAGTACTTCCGAGTCGTGCCTCGCCGGGTCGCCCTGCGTGTCGCTGTGAGCACGGGAGAAGTGCATCCAGGGGAAACCATCCTGGGGAGAGTGGAAAATCGGGGCACTGTCAATGCGCTATTGCCCAACGGATCTGGGCTAGCGGTGGAACGTGAAGTAGATGGAGCATGGATCAAAGTTCCGAGTGGGCCTCCAGGCGCAATTGTGGAATCCACCGGCGAATTCCTTGACGCTGGCGATGCGACCGCTTGCTCGTCCTTTGAAATCTCGCAGAGCGCTGCCGCAGGTCTCTATCGGTTCAGCGCCGCGGCGGAACCCTTTGGCGCTCATGAGCGCCAGCGACTGCTGACCCGAAACTTCACTGTCATCCCATAATGGGTGGGGCTACGCCGGTGCCTCGGGACCCTTCCCCGTGGTGCACACGAGTTGAGATCTTCTCCTGGTTGACGGCGGTCTTCTGGGTTCTCGCTCTCTTGCCCTTGGTTAGCTCTGCTGAAGCTGCTACGGCCAGCTGGTCGCTCGAACCCGCCTCCTATGATTTCGGAGTGCGTGAGCCCGGAACAGGCCCTTCGGCGCCGGCGGTGTTCACGCTCACCAATACGGGGGAAACCCAGCTTCCAGAGCCGATGGCCTTCCTCAGCAACGAACCTGGGACCGAGCCTCGGGCCTTCGAAACGACGGCAGACGAATGCAGGAGAATCGCAGCTCTGCCCCCTGGCGCGCAGTGCACGGTCGATGTCGTCTTTGACCCTCTTTACCCCGGTCCGGTGAGGGGCTCGATCTCCTTCGTAGATCCAAGTTCCCAGGTGGCACCGGCCAGCGCCGGCCTCAGCGGTGTGGGGGCCGGTCCGATCGTTTCCTTTTGGCCGCCCGCTGCGCATGTCGGGTCGTGGCTCGTGGGCGAAGGTCCCTCGGTTCCGACTGTGTTGACTCTCACGAACAGCGGCAACAGAGACCTCATGATCTCCGCCATCGCCCTCGTCAACATGGAACACAAGGATGCAAGCCAGTTTGCGGTAGCGGGCGGGAGCTGCCACGCGGGCGGCACGGTCGCGCCGGGTTCCACCTGCACCGTCTGGCTGACCGTGTCTCCCACGACTCCCGGCTTCCTTTACGGGGACCTGAAGATCAGCGACAATGCGAAGGGCGGATACCAGCTGGTCCAGGTAAATGGGATCGGGATTACCGTAAAGACGGATTCACCGCCTCTTGCGACGTACATATCTCATCGCCCGCCCGGGCGCGTCCATAGGCGCTTCGTCGTGTTCAGCTTCGGTGTGGCCGGTGGGCACGTCCGGTTCGAGTGCCGGCTCGATCAACGCCCGTATCGCCGCTGCTCCTCGCCCAAGAGGTACGGGCACCTTTCACTTGGGGGCCATGTATTCATGGTCCGAGCGCACGGCCACCCAGCCGGAGTAAGCCCAGCGCCTGCCGTGGCCCACTTTGCGGTAATCCCAGCGAACGCTCGTCGGCGCGGTTAGAAGGTCGACGTGCGCCCGCGATTCGAACGCGCACGTTCAATCGCGGGGCGTTTACATCCTTTTTACATCCTCGATACGCCCAGATAACAAGCTGCGCGGGGGCCGCTGCGACTGTGGCCTGGACCCGTCTACCCAAACCTAAGGAGATCCTCCGTGTCCAAGAGACCTCTCGGCGCCCTGCTGGCGGCGCTGGCGCTCGTCTTCGCCGTGGCCGCCTGTGGCAGCTCCGGCAGCGACAGCTCGACCGGCTCCGGCGGCGGCGCGAACTCGCCCCTCGTCGGCGCCGGCAGCACCCTGGTCGCTCCGCTGATGTCGAAGTGGCAGTCCGACTTCGCCTCCAAGTCCGAAATTACCGTCACCTACGGCGCGATCGGCAGCGGCGGCGGGATCGACCAGATCACCTCGCGCACGGTCGACTTCGGCGCCTCCGACGCGCCGCTGACCCCGGAACAGTTCGAAGAAGCGAACGCCGAAGGCGAAGTCGAGCAGATCCCCTGGGCGCTGAGCGGCACCGTCCCGGCCTACAACGTCCAGGGCGCGCCGGAAGACCTCAAATTGAGCGGCGAAGTCCTCGCGGGCATCTACCTGGGCAAGATCACCAGCTGGGACGACCCGGCGATCGCCAAGCTCAACCCGGGCGCCAGCCTGCCCGGCACCAAGATCACCCCGGTCTACCGCAGCGACGGCAGTGGCGACACCTACGCGTTCACCAACTACCTCTCGACCGTCGACCCCGAATTCAAGTCGCAGGTCGGCACCTCGACCCAGGTCAAGTTCCCGACCGGGGTCGGCGCCGAAAAGAACGACGGCGTCTCGGCCGCGATCGGCCAGACCGACGGCGCGATCGGCTACGTCGGCCTCGCCTACGCGCTGCAGAACGAGCTCAGCATGCCGCTGGTCGAGAACTCGGCCGGGAATTTCCCGGAACCTGGGGTGAAGAGCGTCGAAGCGGCCGCCGACGCGGTTGACAAGATCGGTCCGAACAATGAAATCTCGCTGGCCGACCTCCCCGCGAGCGCGGATGGCGCGTACCCGATCTCTACCTACACCTACGTGATCGTTCCCCTGGAAACCGAAAAGGCGGAAGAGCTGAAGAAGTTCATCACCTACGCGATCGGCCCCGCGGGCCAGGGCTACGGCCCCGACCTCGACTTCGCGCCGCTGCCGAAGCAGGTCGTCGCCGCCGACAAGAAGGCGATCGGCAAGATCGGCAACGGCTAGGTGGAGGCGAGCGCCCTCAGCCATCCGGTCCTGCGGGCGCGCCGCAACCTCACCGACCGCCTCGGCGATCCGCTGCTGCGGGGCCTCTCCGGCCTCGCGGCGGCGGTCGCCCTGGCGGCGATCGCCGGCATCGTCTACGAGGTCGTCCACCTCGCCGGGCCGGCGATCTCCGAATTCGGCCTCGGCTTCGTCACCACCAACGACTGGAACCCGGTCAGCAAACGCTTCGGCGCGGCGCCGTTCCTCTACGGGACCGCGGTCACCTCGTTGATCGCGATCGTGCTGGCGACGCCGCTCTCGATCGCGATCTCGATCTACCTGACCGAGCTGGCGCCGCGGCGGATCCGGCGCCCGGTCGCGACCCTGGTCGACATGCTGGCGGCGATCCCGACCGTGATCCTCGGCCTCTGGGGGATCCTCGTCCTCGGCCCGTTCATGCGCGACACGATCGAGCCGGCGCTGAACAGCGTGCTCGGCTTCCTGCCGATCTTCGGCGGCGACCCGTCCGCCTTCGGCTACCTCACCGCCGCCCTGATCTTGACGATCATGGCGACCCCGATCATCACCAGCGTCACCCGCGAGGTCTTCGAGACCGTCCCCGGCGACCTCAAGGAGGCCTCCTACGCGCTCGGGGCGACCCGCTGGGAGATGGTCAGGCAGGTGGTGCTGCCCTACTCGCGCTCCGGCATCGTCGGCGCCACCATCCTCGGCCTCGGCCGGGCGATCGGCGAGGCGATCGCGGTCGCCCAGGTGATCGGCGGCGCCAGCCTGATCAACGCCTCCCTCTTCCACACCGGCGGCACGATGGCGGCGCAGATCGCCTCCCAGTTCCAGAACAGCGCCGGGCTGCAGAAAGCCTCGCTCGCCTACCTCGGGCTGATCCTGCTCATCTTCGCGGTCGTCGTCAACGTGATCGCCCGGGTGATCGTCCAGCGCGGCAAGCTGCGGGACATCGACGTCACCCCGACCGAGGCGGAGGCACTGTGAGCCCGGCGGAGAGCCATGCCCTGCTGCTGGACCGGGGCAGCCTGAGGCGACGCCGGCGTTTCAACCGGCTGGTGGACCTCTGCGCTTCGGCCGCGGCGCTGCTCGCCGTCGCGATCCTCCTGATCGTCGTCGGCTCGGTCCTGCTGAAGGGGGCCGGCGCGCTCAGCTGGCACTTCCTCACCACTCCGTCGGGCCTCTTCGGCGACACCAGCGGCGGCATCGCCAACGCGATCGTCGGCAGCGCGATCATCGTCGCGATCGCGGCGGCAATGGCGATCCCGGTCGGGATCCTGCTCGCGATCTACACCACCGAGTTCGCTCCGCCGCTGATCGCCCACCCGATCCGCTTCGCCCTCGACATCCTCAACGGGGTGCCGACGATCATCACCGGGATCTTCGTCTACGGGCTGATGGTCGCGGGGAACAAGCAGAGCGCCTTCGCCGCCTCGGTCGCGCTGGCGATCGTGATGCTGCCGATCGTCGCCCGCACCGCGCAGGAGGTGCTCTCGCTGGTGCCGGAGACGCTGCGCGAAGCCGCCCACGCGCTCGGCATCGCGCCGTGGCGGATGATCACCCGGGTCACGGTCCCGACCGCGGCGGGCGGGCTCGTCACCGGCTCGCTGCTGGCGGTGGCTCGCGTCACCGGGGAGACCGCGCCGATCATCCTGCTCTCCTCGATCGTCGGCCAGGGCGTGCTGACCGACCCGAGCGAAGCGCTCGCCTCGATCCCCTACTTCATCTTCCAGTCCTCCGAGTCGCCGAGCCCGGAGGCGCACACCCAGGCCTGGGCCGCGGCCCTGATCCTGATCGCCTTCGTCTTGCTGCTCAACGTCGTCGCCCGCGCCTTCTACGCCCGCTCCCGCAAGCGCATGGAGGCATAGCGACATCCCCCCGTCCCGCCACCTGAGGAGTCCTAGGATGGACATCAGCGATCTGACCGAGACCCCAGCCATGACCGAGCCGAACCCCGACCCCCAGACCCGCCGCCAGCAGCCCGGCGGCCCCGCCTCCGCGCGGCCGCTCGCCGCCGTTCGCGAGCGCGGCGGCGGGCTCAAGCGCCGGCGCGAGATCGGCGCGGTCGCGCTGAAGGGCCTCGACGCCTACTACGGGTCCAACCACGCCGTTCGCGGCGTCAGCCTCGACTTCGACCCGAACGAGGTGACCGCGATCATCGGCCCCTCCGGCTGCGGCAAGTCGACGATGGTGCGCTGCGTGAACCGCATGCACGAGGAGATCGACGGCGCCCGGGTCGAGGGCCGGGTCCTGCTCGACGGCCTCGACGTCTACGACCCGCGGGTCGACGTCGTCGCGGTGCGGCGGTCGGTCGGCATGGTCTTCCAGAAGCCGAACCCGTTCCCGACCATGTCGGTCTTCGACAACGTCGTCTCCGGCCTGCGGTTGACCGGCGCCTCGCGCGGCGAGATGGACGATCGCGGGCGCGAGGCCCTGGCCGGCGCCGGGCTCTGGGACGAGGTCAAGGACCGCCTGAAGGCTCCCGGCGTCAGCCTTTCCGGAGGCCAGCAGCAGCGGCTCTGCATCGCCCGTGCCCTCGCGGTCGAGCCGGAGGTGCTGCTGATGGACGAGCCCTGCTCGGCGCTCGACCCGGTGGCGACGCTGAGGATCGAGGAGCTGATCGGCGAGCTGAAGCAGCGGGTGACGATCGTCATCGTCACCCACAACATGCAGCAGGCGGCGCGGGTCGCCGACACAACCGTGTTCATGCTGAGCGGCGAGCTGGTCGAGGTCGGGCCCACCGACAAGCTCTTCACCACGCCCGACGACGACCGCACCGAGCAGTACGTGACCGGGAAGTTCGGTTGATGGCGACGGAAACGCGGACCCACTACCAGGAGGAGCTGAAGCGGCTCGAGGAGAGCGCGCTGGGGGGGCTCGACCTGGTCCACGGGGCGCTGGAACGCACCCTCGAGGCGGTCGAGCACCAGGACGTCGAGCTGGCCCAGATCGTGGTCGCCGACGACGACCGGATCGACGGCCGCTACCTGGAGGTTCACCAGGCGCTGATCACGCTGCTGGCCACGCAGTCGCCTGTCGCCACCGACCTGCGCCTGATCTCGGCGCTGCTGCACGTGCTGAAGAACGTCGAGCGGATGGGCGACCAGTGCGTGAACATCTGCAAGGTCATCCCCCTGACCGGCAACGAGCCGCCGGCGGACAGCCGCATGATCGACCTGATCGTCTCGATGGGGAGGCACACGCGGACGCTGATCACGCAGGCGAAGCGCGCCTTCGCCGAGCGCGACGTCGAGATGGCGCGCGACCTGGTGGTGCAGGACGACGTGGTCGACGACCTCAACCGCGACTGCTTCCGGCTGGCGCTGGAGATCGGCGACGACGCCGACAAGCGCGAGTGGGCGATGACGATGCTGCTCGCGGCACGCGCGATCGAGCGGATCGGCGACAACGCGGTCGACATCGGCGAGCAGGTGGCGTTCGTGGTCACCGGGCTGTTCCGGGAGTTCGAGGACGCCTCGCATCCGGCTTCGTAGTTGCGGGTGACCCGGGGAGGGGCGCCTGCGGGCGAGGTGTTCGTTCTCGGCACCCCTCCCCGGGTCACCCACGTAGCCGGTGTCAGATCCGGGGCATTTGGGAACATGGGGCACAGCCCGTGACGCTCTGCGCTGCCATAGATATCGGCTCGAATACGACTCGTGTGCTCGTCGCCGAGCCGTCTGACGGGCAGTTGACGAAGGTGATGGAGCAGCGCGCCTACACGCGGATCAACAAGGCGATCGGGCCCGAGGGGGAGATCTGCGCCGACAAGGTCGCCGAGGTCGCCGAGGTCGTCGCCACCCAGGTCCGCCTGGCGCGCGAGCTCGGCGCCGAGACGATCCGCTCGGTCGCCACCGCCGCGGTCCGCGAGGCCGCCAACGGGGAGCCGGCGGCGGCGGAGATCGGCGCCGCGTCCGGGGTGCCGGTCGACATCCTCAGCGAGGAGGAGGAGGGGCGGCTCTCCTTCATCGGCGCGACCAAGACCCTCGGCCACCCGGTGCAGGGCACGGTCGGCGTGGTCGACGTCGGCGGCGGCTCGACCGAGGTGATCCTCGGCACCGTCCCCGGCGGGGTCGAGAAGGTCCGCTCCTGGCGGGTCGGCTCCGGCGTCCTCGCCGACGAGCTGATCGCCTCCGATCCGCCCTCGGCGTCGGAGATCCGCAAGGTCCGCGACCGCATCGACGACATCTTCGCCGGGGTCGAGGTCGAGCGTCCCGCGCAGGCGGTCGCGGTCGGCGGCAGCGCCACCTCGCTGCGCCGCCTGGTCGGGGCGGTGCTCGAGTACGAGACGCTGGAGCGGGGCATCCGCGTTCTCTGCGGCGACCCGGCGGCCGAGGTCGCCCGCCGCTTCGAGCTCGACCCGCAGCGCGTCCGCATCCTGCCGACCGGCGTGCTGCTGCTCGAGAAGGTCTCCGAGCTGCTCGGCCAGCCGTTGCAGATCGGCAAGGGGGGGCTGCGCGAGGGGGTCATCCTCGACCTCCTCAACGGGAACGCCAACGGGTCCGCGCCCGCCAAGCTCGCTGCGTAGGGGCAAGTCCGGTGGGGGTTCCACTTAACTTTTTGGTTCTCGTAAATCCAGCGGGGAGGCGCTGTGGGTCTCCGTCAGCCGCATGCTAGAAGCACCCGCTCGCGGAAGCTCTCGAAACGGGGCAGGCCGTAGGCGCGGCGCTTGATCACCTTGATCTTGTTGATCACCCCCTCGGCGTAGCCGTTTGAGGCTGGCTGATCGAAGTAGGCGAGGATCTCCTCGCGCCAGGGCCCGATCCCGTTGAGGTAGGCCTCGAAGGGCTGGCAGCCGCTGCGGGCGACCGCGGCGCAGAAGCGATCGAGGCGCGCGGCGGCCTCAGCTCGGTCGGTGGCGCGGTAGACCGATCGCAGCGCCTCCTTGAGGCCCCAGGCCTCGGCGATCACCGGGTCCTCGGCGAAGAGCTCGCAAAGGCGCCGGCGCTGGGCCTCGCTCAGCCTCTCCCCGCCGCGCAGGAGCAGGTGGCGGGCGCGGTAGAGGCGGGGCTCCCAGCTGGCGCGCAGCGCCCGCTTGCCGTGCACCGCGGCCCGCCGCTGGCGCTGGCGGGCGCGGCGCACGGTGTCGAGCGCTTCCCCGGCCCCGCGCACCACGTGGAAGGGGTCGGCGACGATCTGGGCGTTTGGCAGCTCGGCCCGCACGGCGCGGCGGAAGGGGTCATAGGGATCGATGCAGACCACCTCCACCGCGGAGCGCTCCTGCTCGCTGAGGGAGCCGAGGTAGCGCGCCACCACCGCCCCAGAGCGCCCGTCCAGCACCTCGTGCACGCGCCTTCGGTCGAGGTCTGAGAGGACCGTGGCCAGGTTGCCGTAGCCCTTGCGGTGGGCGGCCTCATCGAGGGAGAGGCGGCGGGGCAGGCTCCCCGGGCGAGGGCGCCCTTCGGCGGCGATCCGCATCGCCCTTGCCACCTGGTAGCGCGATGTCCCCTCCTCGCGGGCGATCTCGGCGTGGGCCCCGCCGGAGGCCGCCCGCTCGGCCAGGCGCTCCCGCAGGCGGGTGGTCAGCCGCTGGCGCGGGGGCGCCTGCGCGCAGCTCTCGGTGTGGGTGCGCCGGCAGCCCCGGCAGCGGTAGCGGCGCTTGCGCCAGCGCAGGATCGCCTGCCGCCCGCCGAAGGGCAGGTCGCGCAGTGCCACCAGCGGGCGCTCGTGCACCTCCAGCTCGGTCCCCTCGCAGTGCGGGCAGCGACGCGCTCGGGCGATCAGCTCGACCTCGAGGTCGAGCTGATCGCCTTCCCCGCTGACGCGGTTCACCCTGAAGCCGTGCAGCCCGACGAGGCGGTTAACGTGATCTGACATCCGCTGTTCCTCCTGACTCCGTGTTCTTTAGACCGACACAGAGCCTTGTGGGGGCAGCGGATGCCTTCTATCCGGGCCTCATCCCCGCTTGTTTTACGAGACCCAACTTTTTTGTGGGGCGGCGGCGGCAGTCCTAGGGCCGTCGCGCCAAAAAAGTACAAGACGTTCCACCCCCACCGGACTTGCCCCTCGTTAGCCTGCTTGCGTGGCGCGGGCGCGGGAGGTTCCGGGGTTCGATTGCGATGAGGTGTTCGCCGCCGCCGCGGCGCGCGTCGTCGTCGTTCGTGCTGCCGAGGTGTTCGAGCACGCGGAGGGTGTCCTCGATATCGAGGAGATCGAGCGGCTGCATGACATGCGGGTGGCTACTCGGCGGCTGCGGGCGGCGCTCGAGGTGTTCGAGCCCTGCTTCCCGCGCAAGCGCTTCCGCAAGGCGCTGAAGCGGGTCAAGGCGCTGGCCGACGCGCTCGGTGAGCGCCGCGACGCGGACGTCGAGCTGGAGTTCCTCCGTGGCTTCGCCGCCGAGGCGCCCGCGACCGACCACGAGGCGCTTGCGACTCTGATCGCCGCGGTGCGCGGGGAGCAGGACGAGGCCAACGAGGCGCTCGCCCCTTATGTGACCGCGAAGCGGCTGCGCAAGCTGCGCCGACGCCTCGACAAGCTGGTCAGGGGGGCGGAAGCGTGAAGGCCCGCAGGGTCGAGGCCCTCGACCCGGCCGCGCCGTTGCGGCCGAACGCGCGCCGCATAGTCCGCACCAGGCTGGAGGAGCTCCGCGCCCTCGCCGCCCCCGCGCACGAGCCCGGGGCGAGCCGCGCCCAGCACGACCTGCGGATCGCCGCCAAGCGCCTGCGCTACGTGCTCGAGGTGACCGGCCCCTGCTTCGGCGAGGACGCCGAGCCGGCGCGCCGCGCCGCCAAGCAGCTGCAGTCGGTGCTCGGCGACCTCCACGACTGCGACGTGATGCTCCCCCGCGCCGAGGGCATCGAGTCCCTGCGGGCCCTCCTCCGCACCCGCCGCGAGCTGCTCTTCGGCCGCTTCCGCGAGCTCTGGGCGGAGGCCGAGCGCGACGCCTGGCCGCACCTCGAGCGGGCGCTGTAGAAGGACCGTCAGGTCCGCCAGCCGGCCGTTTCGATCTCCCGCCGAGGTGGCGCGTTGCGGAGCCGCGATCCGAGGCACGCCATCACGACGTCCGCGGCGGCGGCTGGCTCGTAGGCTTCCGGCAGATCGCCGACAAGCTGCAGCATGTCGTCCCGGAAGTCCCTGTCCCCGAGCTTGGCACTGAGATTGTGGGCAAGCTCCGGGAAGCTGAACTCCTGCTCTCCCATGTAATGGCGGAGCGCGTCCGCGATCTCGGCCTCGTTCGGGCGTGCCCGCGTCAGGGCATACCAGAGGTCGAAGAGGTCGCGGCCCTTGCGGCGCTGGTACATCGCCCTGAGCTTGGTCCCCAGCAGCTCCTCGAGCCTGAACGTGCCGACCCGCGCCTCACCCCGCCACCATGGGGAGTCGACCGCGAACGGGATCGCGACTCGGGGAAGCAGCGCGTCGGTCTCGGCGATGTTGATCTCCACTTTGACGCGGATCTGACCGGATCCGGACGTGGGGGTGGCGTCGAATCTCGCGTGGACCATGGAGCCGCTGCGTTCGGTGCCGCCTTCTCGGAGCCCGACCCTGGCGGCGATCTCGGCGAGGGCCGCAAGGTGGGGCTTGATCCCGGACCTCGTGCGCCTGACGTAGTCGAGGTCCTCGGAATAACGGGCGGGGGAGGGGAAGTGCAGCTTGTGAAGGCAGGTTCCGCCCCGAAAGGAAAGCTCGGGGCCGAGCAGCTCGTCGTTGGCGATCTCCACGATGAAGCGGGAGAGGATCAGGTCCTGCTCGACCTGCGTATCGTCCGGCCAGGGGGCGTGCCGGCGCCAGGCGGTGATGTTCGCGGCCGGGATCAATCCGGCTCCACGTCGCCATTCAGCCTCAGCCCCCAATTCGAATCGACCGGGCCGCGCGGAGGATTGCCGGGAACGAGTACGGTCGGCGCGCCCTCGGTGGGCTGGGCCACCTGCCGCAGCCAGAAGTGGTCGACATCGCCGCCAAAGCGCTCGAGCAGCCAGCCCAGCCTGCGTGCGGTCGGCCGCCCGCGGACCAGGGCGAGTCGAGCCAGCTTCTCCCCATCCAGCTCACCGAGATCGCGCAGGACGGTCGCGACGTTGCTCATGCCGCCACCCAGCCGCGGCCGCCATGAAAGGTCAACCGCGGTCGTCTCCCTGGAGGCGATCGAATACGTCCCGGTGTGGGAGGTAACACGTTCGCGTGCCATCGACTCGACGTCCTGCGACCTCACGAATCGCAGGCGAACGCGTCCGATTTGACGGTCTCGGACGTGGCGATCGACGACGGTCTGGAACGTCTGGGGAGCCTGGTGGGAAGCGCCGTGGCGGGCCGCGGCGGAGAGGAAGGAGACGTAGTACTCCCTGCCCAGATGCCGCATCAGCGGGTCGATGAACCAGTCGGCCGGCACCGCGCCCCAGTCGCGGTATTCGGGAGGGATGACGACATACAGGCCCTTGGCGGGGGAGAACAGCTTTCCGGCGCGCTCGAGCTCGGCCAGGCGCGGATAGAGCGTCCTTCTATTCCTTTTCAGCAGGCTCGCCGCTTCCTCGGTCGTCAGCCAGTAGCGACCTTCGGAGAGGAGATGGTCGGTGAGCGCCGATGGGGTGGGCGTTGCTTGCATATAGAAATTGCAAATTCTAACTTAAATCGTTAGAAATCGCAATTCTCATATGGCGACAAAGACCAGCTCATTGCTCAATCAACGCTTGAACAAAAGATTACGCAATTTCTCCGAAAATCACGGGTTGTTCACCTTCGCGTTTCCGGTCGTTCACAAGTTTCCCCTGCTAATGGCGAATTCTGTCGGGGACCGAAAGATTCGAGATAGGGAGACACCGATGACTTCCCGAGTCGACATGCACTGCCACTCCACCGCCTCCCAGCTCTCGCGGCTGGGCGTCCAGCGCTCGCTCGGCCTGCCCGAGTGCGCGACCCCGCCGGAGGAGGTCTACGCGCTGGCCAAGCGGCGCGGGATGGACTTCGTCACGATCACCGACCACGACACGATCGACGGCTGCCTCGAGCTGGCGGACCGTCCCGACTGCTTCGTCTCCGAGGAGCTGACCGCCCGCTTCGCCGGCGAGCCCCAGGCGGTTCACGTCCTTTGCTACGGGATCACTCCCGGGGACCACGAGTGGCTGCAGGCCAACTCCGGCGACGTCGAGGCCTGCGCCGCCCACCTTCACGAGAACGGGATCGCCTGCGCGCTCGCGCATCCCTTCTTCAACGTCGCGGCGCCGCTCACCCGGCGCCACCGCCGCCGCCTCGCGGAGCTGTTCCCGGTCTGGGAGGTCCGCAACGGCTCCCGGGCCGCCGAGCTGAACATGCCCGCCGCCATCTACATCGAGACCCACGGCGGGATCGGGATCGGCGGCTCCGACGACCACGCCGGCGTCGACATCGGCCGCACCTTCACCGAGGTGCCGGTTGGTGCGCGGACGCCGGAAGAGTTCCTGCGCTCCCTGCGCCGCGGCGACGCCGAAGCCGGCGGGGAGCAGGGCAGCGCCGCCAAGTGGACGCACGCGGCGATGGCGCTGGCGACCCGCGCGCTCGTGCTCGACGACCCGCGGTCGCAGTTCTCTCCGGATAGCGGAGGGAACTACGACCGCGAGCGTGGAGCCGGCGCTCCCGACCCGGCCGCCGTCCTGAAGATGGCCGAACGGGTGATCCGCGAGGGCGCCGCCCGCGAAGGCAAGGTCGCCGCCGACATCGGCCCCGACGACGCCCGCTGCCTGCTCGAGGCGTGGCTCGACGGGGTCGGCCTCCCCCTGCGCGGCCGCGAGCTGATCGACTACATGCAGTCCGACGGCTTCTCCCACGCCGACCTCTACCGCCGCGCCCGTCGCATCCACGACCGCCGCCTGCGGGCCGCGGTCGATGGCGCCGCCGCCTCGATCGCCGGCGGCGACGTTCCGGCCGCGGTGGGCGGCTTCTTCGAGGCGCTGGTGCCGGCGATCCCCTACGCGCCCTCGAGCGTCTTCCTCGGCGCCGAGAAGGCGAAGCTGGCCAGCCGCGAGGGCGAGCGGCGGCGGGTCGCCCTGATCGTCGACGGGATCGGCTCGATGCACGGCGTCACCCACACGATCGAACAGGTGCGCGAGCGGGGCGTGCCCGGCTTCGAGGTCGAGGTGATCGGCACCGACGCCGGGGTCGACCGCCGCCTCCCCGCCGCCGCCGAGGTCGAGGTCCCCTTCTATGAGGGCCTGAGGCTCGGCGTGCCGGGGCTGCCCGACCTGGTCGAGACGCTGGCCGATGGCCGCTACGACCTGATCCACGTCACCGCGCCGGGCCCCGCCGGCGTCGCCGCGACCCTGCTCAGCCGGGTCACCGGGGCGCCGCTGCTGGCCAGCTACCACACCGAGCTGGCCGACTACGCGGGCCTTCGCAGCGGCGACGGCGGGCTCGAGGCGGCGGCCCGGATGGCGCTCGGCGCCTTCTACGGCGCCGCCGGCGCCGTCCTCTCGCCGAGCCCCGCCGCCGACGCCTCGCTCGCCGGGCTCGGGGTCGACCAGTCCAGGGTCGGGCGCTGGGAGCGCGGCGTCGACACCGAGCGCTTCGACCCGCGCAAGGCGGACCCGGACGCCTTCCCGGGCGAGCTGAAGGTCCTCTATGCCGGCCGCCTCACCCGCGAGAAGGGGGTCGATCTCCTCGCCGAGAGCTTCCTGCGGGCCCACCGGGCCGATCCCCGCCTCCACCTGCTGCTGGCCGGCGGCGGGCCGGAGGAGGCGGAGCTGCGCGAGCGGCTCGGCGAGCGGGCCACCTTCCTCGGCTGGCTCGAAGGCGAGGACCTGGCCCGCGCCTACGCCAGCGCCGACCTCTTCCTCTTCGCCAGCAGCACTGACACCTACGGGCAGGTGATCCTCGAGGCAGGCGCCAGCGGCCTCCCGGTCGTCGCCGTCGCCGAAGGCGGTCCCGCGGCGCTGATCGAGAATCGCCACACCGGCCTGCTCTGCCGCCCCGACGCCGACCACCTGGCCGGCGCCGTGCTCCAGCTCGCCTCCTCGCCCCCGCTGCGCGAGCAGCTCGGCGAGGCCGCCGCGAGCGCCGCCCGCGAGCGCTCCTGGGAGCGGGCGATGGGCCAGCTCGCGGTCGGCTACCGGCGGGCCCTCGAGGCGACGCCGGCGGCGGTCCGGCAGACGGTCGCCCAGGTCGCCTGAGCCGGTCGTGCTGCCCATCCGACATTCACCCACCTCTGGGTGGGTCAATGTCGGATGGGCGTGGGCGGGCGCTCAGTACGATGGATCGATCGACGATCCCGCCCTCTATTTCAATCGCGAGCTCTCCTGGCTCGACTTCAACCAGCGGGTGCTCGAGCTGGCCGAGGACCCGGAGGCGCCGCTGCTGGAGCGGCTCCGCTTCTGCGGCATCTACGCCTCCAATCTCGACGAGTTCTTCATGGTCCGCGTCGCTGGCCTCTTCGACCAGCTCGACGCGGGGATCGACGCCCGCGGCCCCGACGGGCTCGCGCCGAGCGAGCAGATCGACGCGATCCAGGCCCGCGTCCTCGACCTCGACCAGCGCCTGCACTCCTGCTTCGGCGGCGTCCTGCGACCGGCCCTGGAGGAGCACGGGATCCGCATCGTCTCCCTGGGGACGGCGAGCGAGGCGGAGAGGCGCGAGATCGACGTCCGCTTCCATGAGCAGGTCTTCCCGGCGCTGACCCCGCTGGTGATCGGCCTCGGCCGGCCCTTCCCCTACATCTCGAACCTCTCGCTCAGCCTCGGGGTGCTGCTGCGTGACCCCGAGAGCGGGGTCGAGATCATCGCCCGGGTCAAGGTGCCGAAGGAGCTGCTCGGGCGCTTCCTGCCGCTGGGCCAGGACGGCAACACCTTCGTCCCGCTGGAGGAGGCGATCGCCGCCAACCTCGACGCCCTCTTCCCCGGCACCGAGGTGATCGACCACGGCTACTTCCGGGTCACCCGCGATGCCGACTTCACGGTCAGCGACGAGGCCGACGACCTGCTGCAGGCGGTCCAGGACGAGCTGCGCCGGCGCCGCTTCGGCGAGGTGGTGCGGCTCGAGGTCGCCGCCGGGATGAACCCGAAGCTGCGCGAGCAGCTGGTCGGCGCGCTGCGGCTCGAAGACCGCGAGGTCTACGACGTCGACGGCCTGATCGACCTCGCCGACCTCAACCGCATCGCCGACCTGCCCGGCCACGCCGAGCTGCGCTTCCCGCCGTGGTCTCCGGTCACCCAGCCGCGCCTGCAGGGCGAGGACGAGGAGCCGGTCGACATGTTCGCCGCGATCCGCCAGCGCGACCTGCTCGTCCACCATCCCTACGACTCCTTCTCGAGCTCGGTCGAGCGCTTCGTCGAGCAGGCGGTCGCCGACCCCGACGTGCTGGCGATCAAGCACACCGTCTACCGGACCAGCGACGACTCGCCGCTGGTGCCGTCGCTGATCCGCGCCTCCGAACGCGGCAAGCAGGCGGTCTGCATGGTCGAGCTGAAAGCCCGCTTCGACGAGGAGGCCAACATCCACTGGGCGAAGTCGCTGGAGGAGGCGGGCGTCCACGTCGTCTACGGCATCCCCGGCCTGAAGACCCACGTGAAGGCGATCCTCGTCGTCCGCCGCGAGGGCGAACGGGTGCGCGAGTACGTCCACGTCGGCACCGGCAACTACCACCCGAAGACCGCCCGCCTCTACACCGACTTCGGCCTCTTCACCGCCGACCCGGACATCTGCGCCGACGTCGCCGAGATGTTCAACTTCCTCACCGGCTACGGCCGCCCCGCCGCCTACCGCAAGCTGCTGGTCTCGCCGACGACGATGCGCGAGCGGATCGTCGAGGAGATCGAGCGCACCACCGCCGCCCACCTGGCGGGCGAAGAGGCGCGGGTGGCGCTGAAGATGAACGCGCTGGTCGACGCCGGCTGCATCCAGGCGCTCTACGCGGCCTCCCAGGCGGGGGTGCGGATCGACCTCAACGTGCGCGGCATCTGCTGCCTGCGGCCCGGCGTGCCGGGCGTCTCGGAGAACATCCGCGTCGTCTCGATCGTCGGCCGCTTCCTCGAGCACTCGCGGATCTACGCGTTCCAGCGCGGGGCGGAGACCAGGGTGCTGATGGGCTCGGCCGACCTGATGCCGCGCAACCTCGACAGCCGGGTCGAGCTGGTCGCGCCGGTCGAGGATCCCGAGCTGCGGGGGGAGATGCTCGACGTGCTGGAGCGCTGCTTCGCCGACAACGCCAACGCCTGGGAGCTCGACTCGGACGGGCGCTGGACCCGGGCCGTGGCGCCGCCCGGCGAGCGCCGCGGCGTCCAGGAGGAGCTGCGCGAGCGCCACGCGGCCCGCGCCGCCGAGCACCTGGCCGCGGCCGCCGCGGCGGGCTGAGCCCGGCCGACCCGGCGCGCGAATAGGATTGTGTCGTTGGCGCGCTTCTCCCTCCTGCCCCGCGACCGCACCTTCTTCGACCTCTTCATCGAGGCCGGCCAGAACACCGTGCAGGCGGCGCGCCTGCTCGACCGGATGATGAACCGGTGGCCCGAGGACGAGGGCCTCTCGCGCGAGATCGTCGAGGCCGAGCAGGAGGGCGACCGGATCACCCACGACATCGTCCAACGGCTCAACTCGACCTTCGTCACGCCGATCGACCGCGAGGACATCTACGGCCTGGCGACGCAGATGGACGACATCGTCGACTTCACCGAGGAGGCCGCCGACTTCCTCGGCCTCTACAAGATCGAGGCGCCGATGGAGCAGGCGGCGGCGCTGACCAGGGTGCTGGTGGCGGCCTGCGAGCAGCTCGCGATGGGCCTCGAGAACCTGCCCTCGTTCGAGGACCTCGACAAGTACTGGATCGAGATCCACCGGCTCGAGAACGAGGGCGACCGGATCTCCCGCGACGCCGTCGCCTCGCTGTTCTCGAACGGGATCGACCCGATGGTCGTGATCCGCTGGAAGGACATCTTCGGGGTGCTGGAGGAGGCGATCGACGCGACCGAGACCGCCGCCCAGATAATCGAGGGCATTGTCATAAAAAACTCGTGACGCCGTGAGCTCAGATGTCATCCTCGTCATAGTCGTCGGCACCGCGCTGGCTTTCGACTTCACCAACGGCTTCCACGACACCGCGAACGTCGTCGCCACCGCGATCTCGACCGGGGCGGCGCGGCCCCAGGTGGCGATCGGGCTGGCCTCGCTGCTCAACTTCGCCGGCGCCTTCATCTCGATCTCGGTCGCGGCGACGGTCGCCAACGACGTCGTCAACGCCGACGTGATCACCCCGACGATCGTCTTCGCCGGCCTGATCGGGGCGATCGCCTGGAACCTGATCACCTGGTCCTTCGGCCTTCCCTCGAGCTCCTCGCACGCGCTGATCGGCGGCGTCGTCGGCTCGGCGATCGCCGCCGCGGGGTTCGACGCGGTGCTCGCCGAAGGCCTGTTCGGCAAGGTCCTGATCCCGGCGGTGGTCGCGCCGCTGCTCGCCTTCGCGGTGGCTGGGATCTCGATCGGCGTCGCCTATCGCATCGTCGGGCGCCAGCGCCCCGGCACCGTCACCCGCGGCTTCAGATATGGCCAGGTCGTCTCCGGCGGCCTGCTCGCCCTCGCGCACGGGACCAACGACGCCCAGAAGACGATGGGGGTGATCACGCTGGCGCTGATCGCCAACGGCACCCTGGGCGCCAACGCCGACCCGCCGTTCTGGGTGATCGCCTCCTCGGCGGCGGCGATCGCGCTGGGGACCTACAGCGGCGGCTGGCGGATCATCCGCACCACCGGCACCCGGATCATCAAGATGGACGCCGCCCAGGGCTTCTCCTCGCAGGGGGCCGGGGCGGCGGTGATCCTCGCCTCGACCCATTTCGGCTTCCCGCTCTCGACCACCCACGTGATCAACGGCGGGGTGATGGGCGCGGGCGCGGCGAAGCGCTTCTCCGCCGTGCGCTGGGGGGTTGCCGGCAACATCGTCGTCGCCTGGCTGCTGACGCTGCCGGCGGCGGCGGCGATCGGGGCCCTCGCCTACGGCGCCACCCGGGTCTTCGGCACCGGAGCGCTGGGGCCGCTGCTGGTCGCGCTCGCCTCGCTCTCGCTGGTCGTCGCGGTCTTCGCGCGCCGCGCGCAGCGCGGCGCGCCCGTCCCGGCCTCGAGCGGCTGATGGCGACGATCGTCCAGGGCAGGGACCTGCTGCAGACGGTGGTCGCCTCGCTCGTCGCCGGGGTCGGCATCACCTTCGTCTTCTCGGTGGCGATCTGGTCGGCGGCGCGCTTCGGCGACCTCAACCGCGGCGAACGGCGTGTTGCCGCCGGGGCGGTCGCGCTGGCCGGCGGCTTCGCCCTCGCCGCCACCGCGGCCGCGGTGGTCGTCGGAATAATCGTCATGACCAAGAAGTAGGCGTCCCTACACTTTGGGTGTGCGCACCGCTCGCAATGTCGCCATCGTCATGCTGCTGGCGCTCGGCGTCGCCTTCGTCCCCGGCGGCAGCAACGCGGCCGCGACGGTGCTCGCCGCCCTGACCATGGGTTTGCTGGCGGGCATCGCGTGGATGCTCTACGTGCTCAGCCGCGAGAGCCAACTGACCCTGGCGACCCTGAGCGACGGCCGGCGCGCGATCTTCTACGCCGGCTTCGGGATGCTGGCGCTGCTGGTCGCCGGCACCGACAAGCTGTTCGCCACCGGCGGCGGCACGCTCCTCTGGATCCTCCTCTGCGGCGCCTCGGTGGCGGCGATCTGGCGGATCTGGATGGAGGCGAATTCCTACTGACGTAGGAGAGGCTCTACAGAGTTGTGACTTTGTGCGCGCCACGCGTGCGTCGAACCCTGGAACGGTTGGCGCATGCCGGGGAGCGCCGCGAACAGCGAGGGCAGGGGGGAGGCGGGGACCGCCTCGATCGAGCTCGTCGCGGTGCTGCCGTTCCTGCTGATCGCGGTCCTGATCGCGGCGCAGCTGGCGCTGGCCGGAGAGGCCCTGTGGTCGGCCGGCGTCGCCGCCCGGGCGGGCGCGCGGGCGGCGCTGGTCGGCGGCGACGCGGCGAAGGCGGCGCGGCGGGCGCTGCCGCCGTCGATGCGCGATGGGTCCGAGGTCGACGCCTCGGGCGGCGTGTCGGTGCGGGCGCCGGCGCCGGCCCTGGCGCCCGGCCTGCCGCGGGTGACGGTGGGAGCGAGCGCCGACCTGGAGGCCGGGGGTGGGTGAGCGCGGCCAGGCATCCGTCGAGCTGGTGGCCGCGCTCCCGGCGCTGCTGCTCGCGGCGACGATCGCGCTGCAGCTGCTCGCCGCCGGCTACGCGATGACGCTCGCCGATGGCGCCGCCGAGGCGGGCGCGCTGGCGCTGTCCTCCGGCGGCTCGGCCGCGGAGGCGGCGCGCGGCGCCCTGCCGGGATGGGCGAGGGACGACGTGGCGGTATCGGTGCGGGGCGGGACCGTGACCGTGAGGCTGCGACCGCCCTCGCCGTTGCGCGCCGTGGCCGACCGTCTCGCCGTGACCAGCTCGGCGAGCGCGAGGAGGGCGCGATGACCGCCGCCTGGCCCGTCGACTCGCCCCTGGTCCTCGTCACCTCGGTTGGGAGCGCCGAGGGGTCGAAGCCGGCGGCCGCGGCGCTCGCCTGCGCCGGCGCCGACGTCGACCGGGCGACGTTGCTGATCGACCTCGGCGGCCGGGCTCCGCGGCCGACGCTGCTCGCCTCGGCGGAGGCGCGGCGGCTCGAGGAGCGGCTGGCCGCGCACCTTCCCCACCTCCGCGTCGCGGCCCGCGGGCAGACCTGCCACGTCGCCGCGCCGGCGGACGGCGAGGGGATCGAGGCGGCCTCGGCGGCGGCGACCGTCGGCCGTGGCTCGCTCGTCGTCCTGCACGCGCCGCCGGAGAGCGTCCAGGCGGTGCTCGGCGGGCCGTTCGGGGCCCGCCTCACAGCGGCGCTGCTCCGCGCCGACGTCCGCGGCGACCGGCCGCTGCTGGCGCTCGTCGCGCGCGACCTGATCGACCGCGGACTCAGGGTCGCCGTGCTGAAGCGGGAGCTCGCCTGGGTTCCCTCGCGCCGCGCCCTGTTCGGCGCCCTGCCGGCGGGCGCCACCGGCGGCCTGCCGAGCGGTTTGCTGCAAAAGCTTGCAGTGGAGCACGCGTGCTACGGTGGGGCCGATGACGCGGAAATTGACTCAGCGGGAGCTGCGGAACGAAAGCGGCGAGATCATGCGGGCGCTCGACCGCGGTGAGGACTTCATCGTCACCCGCAACGGAAGGCCCGTGGGGGAGCTGCGGCCGATCCACCCCCGGCAGTTTGTTCCAAGGGAGACCTTCCTCGCCGCCCTCGCCGGGGCTCCGCGAATCGATTACGAGCAGTTCCGAGCGGACATCGACGCAGTCATCGATCAGGATCCGACGCCTCGGCCCTGGCGTGAATCCTGACCGGGGCCTTCTCGATACGTCGGTAGTCATCGAGATCCACAACATCGATCCGGAGCGACTGCCCTCCAAGATCGCGATCTCGTCGTTGACCCTGGCGGAGTTGACCGTGGGGCCGCATTCGACGACGAACCTGGGTGAGCGGGCGCGGCGTCAGGAGCTCCTTCAGCACGTCGAGGCGGGCGTGGAAACGCTTTCCTTCGACCCCGCCTGCGCTCGCGCGTTGGGTCCCATCAATGCGGCGACGGCCACCGCCGGTCGCAAGGTTGTCGGATCTCGAAAGATCGACCTGATGATCGCCGCCACCGCGCTCTCCTACCGGCTCCCCCTCTACACGCTCAACGCCGCCGACCTTCGAGGACTCGAAGATCTGATCGAGATCGTTGACCTCGACGCCGCGGCCGCCTAATACGGATAGGGGTTTTCCGGCGGCGCCGGGGGCGGCGTGGCGATCTTCGAGACCGATGCGGCGTGCCAGGCGCCGACGTCCTCGATCCCCTCGCCGTTGGCTTCGCCGGGCTTCGAGTCGCCGCTGAAGCTGTAGAGGGGAAGTCCCTTGTAGGTGACCTGGGTCCTGCCTTCGGGGCGCTTCACCGTGCCGAGCGAGACCGGGCCGGTCGGCTTCACGCCCGCCGGCACCAGCAGCGGGCGCCAGATCGAGGTGCAGGAGCCGGTGCAGGTGAACCTGCCGTGCTTCTCGACGCTGAGGCTGTAGAGCGTGCGGTGCTTGAGGTTGACCAGCACGACCTTGCCGAGACTCGCGTTCGCGGCCTTGTCGACCACGTGCCTGGTCCCGGCGGCGCCCGCGGAGGCGGTGGCGAGGAGGGCGGTCGCGGCACTCGCCAGCAGGACGAGCCGGAGCGGGCTGCGGCGCGGGTTCGATGCGGTCGGTCGCTTCATGGAGCCTCCTTGCTCGACGTGTATACGAGGTCTACGGCCCGAAGCCCGCCGAAGTTCGGTCTCCGCGCGATCCGTATTCCCCACGGATCGGGCTGCCGTTAACTCCCGATGATTGCGCAGGACCGGCGCTCTAGCGTTGAGGCGATGAATGGGCGGCGAGCGACTTTTCAGGTACGCGTCCACGGCCGCGGCGGCCAGGGCGTGGTGACGGCGGCCGAGCTGCTCTCGATCGCCGCCTTCGACGAAGGGCTCCACGCGCAGGCCTTTCCCAGCTTCGGCTCGGAGCGAACCGGCGCCCCGGTGGTCTCCTTCTGCCGCTTCGGGGATGCCCCGATCCGCACCCGCGAGCCGATCTCCGAGCCCGACGCGCTGATCGTCCAGGATCCGACCCTGCTCCACCAGGTCGACGTCTTCGGTGGGCTGGAGGACGACGGCTACGTCCTGATCAACACCAGCCGCGAGATCGACGAGCTGGGGCTGGCCGACCTCGCACGGCGGCTGCGGCCCGAGCGCCTGCTGACCGTCCCGGCGAGCGAGATCGCCCGCGCCGAGCTGGGCCGTCCGCTGCCCAACGCCGCCCTGCTCGGCGGCTTCGCGGCGCTGACCGGGGCGCTGCGGCTCGACTCGGTCCTCGCCGCGATCCGCGAGCGCTTCCGCGGCAAGGTGGGCGAGAGCAACGCCGCCGCGGCGAAAGCCGCGTTCGACTTCGTCGCGCAGGAGCCGAGGGAGGCGGCGCATGCTTAGGCAGCTCGAGGGCTCGGCCGCGGTCGCGGAGACGGTCGGCCTCTGCCGGCCCGAGGTCGTCTGCGCCTACCCGATCTCGCCCCAGACGCACATCGTCGAGGGGCTCTCCGACCTGGTCCGGGCCGGCAACCTCGGCAGCTGCGAGTACGTGATGGTCGAGTCGGAGTTCGCGGCGATGTCGGTCTGCATCGGCGCCTCCGCCACCGGCGCCCGCGCCTACACCGCGACCGCCAGCCAGGGCCTGCTCTACATGGCCGAGGCGCTCTTCAACGCCTCCGGCCTCGGGCTGCCGATCGTGATGACGGTCGCCAACCGGGCGATCGGCGCCCCGATCAACATCTGGAACGACCACAGCGACGCGATGTCCCAGCGCGACTGCGGCTGGATCCAGCTCTACGCCGAGGACAACCAGGAGGCCGCCGACCTGCACGTGCAGGCCTTCCGCATCGCCGAGCGGGTCTCGCTGCCGGTGATGGTCTGCATGGACGGCTTCGTCCTCACCCACGCCTACGAGCGGGTCGATCTGCCGACCCGCGAGCAGGTCGACGCCTTCCTGCCGCCGTTCGAGCCGCGCCAGATCCTCGACCCCGAGGACCCGGTGACGATCGGCGCGATGGTCGGGCCGGAGGCCTTCGCCGAGGTCAAGTACCTGGCGCACGCCAAGCAGATGCAGGCGCTGGAGCTGATCCCCGAGGTCGCCGACGAGTTCGCGCGGGCCTTCGGGCGCCCATCCGGCGGCCTGGTCCGCGGTTACCGCGCCGAGGACGCGGAGACGGTCGTGGTCGCGCTCGGCTCGGTCCTGGGGACGATCGAGGACACGATCGACGAGATGCGCGAGGAGGGCGTCGGCATCGGCGCGCTCGGGATCAAGTCGTTTCGCCCCTTCCCGCTGGAGGAGGTGCGGGCGGCGCTCGGAGGCGCGAAGCGCGTCGTCGTGCTGGAGAAGGCCTTCGCGGTCGGCGTTGGCGGCATCGTCTCGGCCAACGTGCGGATGGCGCTCTCGGGGATCGACCTGGAGACCCACACGGTGGTCGCCGGGCTCGGCGGGCGGCCGATCACGAAGCGCTCCCTGCGCGGCCTCTTCGCCGACGCGGTCGCCGACCGGCTGCCGCCGCTGAGCTTCCTCGACATGGACTGGGAGCGGGTCGACGCCGAGCTGGCGCGGATGGCGGAGGGCGAGCGCAGCGGCCCGCACGCCGAGAACATGCTGCGCGACGTCGGCATCGTCGCGGCGAGGTCGCACTGATGGCGGCGCGGAAGGACGGCGAGGCGCCGCACGGCCACCAGCCGGTGAAGTTCTACCAGGCGGGCAGCTTCGTGGCGGGCAACCGCCTGCTCGATCCCGAGCAGCGCACGGTGCAGGCGCGGATGGAGCGCTCCAACACCCTCACCTCGGGCCACCGCGCCTGCCAGGGCTGCGGCGAGGCGCTCGGCGCGCGCTACGCGCTCGACGCCGCGATGCGGGCGACCGGCGGCAAGCTTATCGCCGCCAACGCGACCGGCTGCCTCGAGGTCTTCTCGACTCCCTACCCCGAGTCCTCCTGGCAGCTCCCCTGGATCCACTCGCTGTTCGGCAACGCGCCGGCGGTCGCCACCGGCGTCGCGGCGGCGCTGCGGGCGCAGGGGCGGGAGGAGATCCGCGTGGTCGGCCAGGGAGGCGACGGCGGCACCGTCGACATCGGCTTCGCCTGCCTCTCCGGGATGTTCGAGCGCAACGACGACGTGCTCTACGTCTGCTACGACAACGAGGCCTACATGAACACCGGCGTGCAGCGCTCCGGCGCGACGCCGCCGGCGGCCCGCACCGCGAACACGAAACCGATCGGCGAGCACGCCGGCGCCGACTTCGGCCAGGGCAAGAACCTGCCGCTGATCGCGATGGCGCACGAGATCCCCTACGTGGCGACCGCGACGGTCGCCGAGCTGCACGACCTCGAGTACAAGATCGAACGGGCGATGGAGCTTCGCGGCGCCCGCTACGTCCACGTCTTCGTCCCCTGCCCGCTCGGCTGGGGAGCCGAATCCCGCGACACGATCAAGCTCGCCCGGCTGGTCAAGGAGACCGGCCTGTTCCCGGTCTTCGAAGCCGAGCGCGGCGAGGTGACCGGCGTCTCCAAGATCCGCCGCCAGGTCCCGGTCGAGGAGTACCTGAGGCCGCAGCGCCGCTACGCGCACCTGTTCGGCGAGCACCCGCGGCCCGACGTCGTCGCGCGGATCCAGGCCGACGCCGACCGCAACATCCGCCGCTTCGGCCTGCTCGACGATCGCGTATCCGACCTTGACCCACACATAGTGGGGTCAAACTCCGAAGCGGAGGATCGGCCGTGAACGGCAATAGGCCCTACGCGGTGACGCTCGACGTCGGCTCCAGCCTCGCCAACAAGACGGGCAACTGGCGCACCGAGCGCGCCGTCTACGTCGAGCGCGTTGCCCCCTGCGGCCACGCCTGTCCGGCGGGCGAGGACGTGCAGGCGTGGCTCTACGAGGCCGAGGAGGGGGAGGGAGGCTACGAGCGCGCCTGGCGCAAGCTGGTCGAGGACAACCCGTTCCCGGCGATCATGGGAAGGGTCTGCTACCACCCCTGCGAGACCGCCTGCAACCGCGCCCAGCTCGACGAGGCGGTCGGCATCCACTCGGTCGAGCGCTTCCTCGGCGACGAGGCGATCGCCCGGGGCTGGGAGCTGCCGGCCCCGGCCGAGGCCTCCGGCAAGCGGGTGCTGATCGTCGGCGCCGGCCCCTCGGGGCTCTCCGCCGCCTACCACCTGACCCGGCTCGGCCACGAGGCGACGATCTACGAGGCCGGCTCGATGCCCGGCGGGATGATGCGCTACGGCATCCCCACCTACCGGCTGCCGCGCGACGTGCTCGAGGCGGAGGTGCGGCGGATCCTCGACCTCGGGGTGCGGCTGGAGCTGAACCGCAGGGTGGAGAACGTGCTCGAGGAGATGCGCGCGGGCGGCTTCGACGCCGCCTTCCTCGCCGTCGGCGCGCACATCGCCCGCCGCGCCTACATCCCCGCCGGCGAGGCCGACCGCATCCTCGACGCGGTCACCCTGCTCGCCAGCATGGAGGGGGAGGAGAGGCCGCTGCTGGGGCGGCGGGTCGCCGTCTACGGCGGCGGCGACACCGCGATGGACGCCGCTCGCACGGCGCGGCGCCTCGGCGCCACCGACGCGGTCGTCGTCTACCGGCGCACCCGCGACCGCATGCCGGCGCACGACTTCGAGGTCGAGGAGGCCGCCGAGGAGGGGGTGCGGATGAAGTGGCTCTCGACGATCAAGCACTTCGAGGGCGGCGAGCTGGAGCTGGAGCGGATGGAGCTCGACGAGTCGGGCTTCCCCCAGCCGACCGGCGAGACCGAGCGGCTGGAGGCCGACTCGCTGGTGCTGGCGATGGGCCAGGAAGCCGACCTGGCGCTGCTGCGCGAGGTGCCGGGGATCAGGGTCGAGGACGGGGTGGTCCAGGTCGGGCCGGAAATGATGACCGGCTCCCCGGGGATCTTCGCCGGCGGCGACATGGTGCCGGCCGAGCGCACCGTCACGGTCGGCGTCGGCCACGGCAAGCGGGCCGCGCGCAACATCGACGGCTGGCTGCGCGGGCAGGAGTACGCGCCGCCGCCGGAGCCGAACCTGGCCAGCTACGACACGCTCAACACCTGGTACTACTCCGACGCTCCGCGCACGGTCCAGCCGCAGCTGGAGGCAGCGCGGCGGGCCTCGAGCTTCGCCGAGGTGGTCGGTGGCCTCGACGCCGACAACGCGCTGTTCGAGGCGCGCCGCTGCTTCTCTTGCGGCAGCTGCTTCTCCTGCGACAACTGCTACGGCGTCTGTCCCGACAACGCGGTGATCAAGCTGGGAGAGCCGGGCGAGCTCTACGAGATCGACCTCGACTTCTGCAAGGGCTGCGGCCTCTGCGTCGCCGAGTGCCCCTGCGGGGCGATCGAAATGGTGCCTGAGGAGATTTGACCCAAAGCCGGCACTGAATTGTTCGTTTGTGCGCGCCACGCGTGCGCCCGGGCAAGGCATCGTCCGGGTGGATGCGCGGCAGAGGACATATGCGCCACCGGGCGGCCGGCGAACGGCCTGGGGGCGAGCGCGGCCAGGCGCTGATCCTGGTCCTCGGCGCCAGCTTCGCCCTGCTCGCCGGGGCGCTGGCGCTGGTCGCGATCGCCGGCGCCGTGACCGGGAAGGGGAGGGTGCAGCGCGCCGCGGACCTGGCGGCGATCTCCGCCGCGCGCTCGATGCGCGACGAGCTGCCCCAGCTGCTCTCGCCCCCGACGCTGCCCGACGGCCGCCCCGACCCACGGCACATCGACAAGGCCGCCTACCTGGCTCGGGCGCGCGCCGCCGGCGTCGCGGTCGGCAGGGCGAACGGGGTGGAGCCGGGCGATCTGCGGATCGAGTTCCCCGACGGCGACTCGTTCGCTCCGCTGCGGGCGAAGGCGGTCGTCGCCGCCCGGCTCGAGGTCGCCGGCGGTCCGCGGGTCGCAGCCTCGGCGGTGGCCGAAGCCGCGGCGCCGGCCGGGGCGGGCGGCGGCATGCCCACGATGGCGAGCGGCGGCGGCTACAGCGGGCCGCTCGTCTATCGCGACGGGGAGGGGATGAGGCCCGACGTCGCCGCGGCCTTCGATCGCATGGCGGCGGCGGCGCGCGGCGCCGGCATCGACCTGATCGTCGTCTCGGGCTTTCGCTCCGACGCCGAACAGGCGGCGCTGTTCGCCGCCCACCCGGATCCGAGGTGGGTGGCACCGCCGGGTCACTCGCTTCATCGCTGCGCCACCGAGCTCGACCTCGGTCCCGAACCCGCCTACGGCTGGCTCGCCGCCAACGCCGACCGCTTCGGCTTCGTCCAGCGCTACAGCTGGGAGGCCTGGCACTACGGCTACGACGCGGGACCGCCGCCGTGCTCGCAGGCCGGGAACAGGCTCGGCCCCGGCGGCGACGGCGCGCTGTCCTCGGCCAGCCTGCCCCCGTTCGTCCCCGCCGCCTTCCGCCAGCCCCTGCTGCGCGCCGCCGCCCACTGGAGCGTCTCGGCCGCGCTGCTCGCCGGCCAGCTGATGGCCGAGTCGGGTTTCGATCCGCGCGCGGTCTCCCCGGCCGGCGCCGAGGGGATCGCCCAGTTCATCCCTTCGACCGCCGCCTCCTACGGCCTCCGCGACCCGTTCGATCCGGTGGAAGCGATCGACGCCGAGGCGCACCTGATGTCGGACCTGATCCGCCGGCTCGGCTCGCCCGAGCTCGCGCTCGCCGCCTACAACGCCGGCCCGGCCCCGGTCGAAGCCTGCCACTGCGTCCCCGCGATTCCCGAGACCCAGGCCTACGTCAGCCGCATCCTCGCCCTGCTCGGCGGCGCAGGGTCCCTCGTCGTCCCCTCGTTCGAAGTGAGGTTAATCGCATGAACGCTGTTCTCGACCGCCCTCCGGCACGCTCCCACACTCTCATACACCCTAAGGTGTATCCTAACCCCGTGACGCGAACGAACATCGAGATCGACGATGTCCTCGTCGGCCGCGCGATGCGGCTCTACCGGCTGCGCACCAAGCGCGAGGCCGTCGACCTCGCCCTGCGCAGGCTGGTCGGCGAGCCGATGAGCCGCAGGGAAGCGCTGGCCGCCGAGGGAAGCGGCTGGGCCGGCGATCTCGCCGCGATTCGCTCACCCGAAGAGATCCCGGGTCGATGATCCTCGTCGACAGCTCGGCCTGGGTGGAGTTCCTCCGCGCGACCGGCAGCGCGACCCACCTGCGGCTGCGAGCGGCCCTCGAGGGAGAGGCGGAGCTGGCGAGCACCGACCCGGTCCTGATGGAGATCCTCGCCGGCGCCCGCGACGAGGCCGATCGCGTCCGGCTGCGCCGCCTCCTCTACAGCGTCGAGTTCCTCGCCGTCGAAGGGCCGGCCGACTACGAACAGGCGGCCGAGCTCTACCGGCTCTGCCGGGCCGGCGGGGAGACGCCGCGCAAGCTGACCGACTGCCTGATCGCGGCGGTCGCGATCCGCACCGAGGCCGAGCTGCTCTGCGAGGACGCCGACTTCCTCGCGATCGCGCGTCACGCGCCCCTGAGGCTGGCCGGGTAGCGGCGCCCTACCGGCTCTCCCGGATCCCGGGCAGCGGATCGAGGCCGAGCAACCCGAGGACGGCCCGTTCGACGATCAGCTCGTCGTCCGGAGCCTTGCTGGCGAGTTGGATGATCGTGCCCTCGACGGCGCCGACGTAGGCGAGGGCCAGCGTGCGAGGCGGTGGGCCGGGGGGGATTTCCCCCGCCTTGCGGCCGGCGGCGATCAGGCGGGCGGATCGCCGGACGAGGATTTCGAGGGTTCGCGCCACCGCGCCCCCGACCGGATGCTCGCCGTCGCTGAACTCGACCCGCAGGGTCATCAGCAGGCGGGCGACGTCACGGCGGCAGTAGACGGCGTGGCCGCGCGCCAGCGCGACCAGCTCGGCGACGGCGCCGGATTCGCGTTCCGCCGGCTCGCCGACCTCCTGCTCCCAGGTTTCGATCACCCACGCCATCGTCGCCAGCGCGAGGTCTTCCTTGTTCGAGAAGAGGTGGTAGAGCGCTCCGCGGGTGTACCCCGCGTCCCGGGCCACCCGCTCCAGGGTCAGGTTGGCGTATCCGTCCCGGGAGAGGCCCCGGGCGGCGGACTCGAGCAGCGCGTCGCGGGTGCGGGCGCGCCGCGCGGCCTGGGTGAGGCGAGCGGGAGTCGCGGCGGTCATCTGCGCTCAATCTTAAATACATTCATGTATGTATGTATATTACGGATCCGCGGGGGAGGCCCCGTGACGGCCAGGCGCCTCCGCTTCAGGGGCGGGGCCCACGGGTAGCAGTGAAGGGAACAGACGAATCGGAGAAAGGCAATGAGATGGCAGTGCAGTCCACCGAGACCACCCAGTTCACCCACAAGAAGCTCACCGACGTGAAGGACTCCGCGCCGGAGTTCGGCCTTGCGCCGGAGCAGCAGGCGCGCTTCGCCAAGGACGAGCTCGGCGCCGAGAGCACCGGGCTCAGCCATCATCGCCTCCAACCGGGCAAGCGGCAGCCCTTCGGCCACCGGCACGAGGGGGCCGAGGAGATCTACCTCGTGCTCCGAGGCGACGGCCGGTTCAAGCTCGACGGCGAGATCATCGAGGTCGAGCCGCTGGACGCGATCCGCGTCGCCCCCGGCGTGACCCGCGCCTTCGAGGCGGGGCCCGGAGGGATCGAAGTGATCGTCTTCGGCCCCCGGCGTGACGGCGACGGCGAGCTGATCCACGGGTGGTGGAGCGACTGACGGGCCGACGCTCCCCGGTCATCGCCTAGACTGCCGCCCGATGGCAACGGTCGAGGTGCAGGGCGTCGAGGGGATGAAGGCGCTGGTCGGCGAGGAGATCGGTCCCAGCGAGTGGCGGACCGTGACCCAGGCCGACATCGACAGCTTCGCCGCGCTGTCCGGCGACGATCAGTGGATCCACGTCGACGTCGAGCGGGCGAAGGCGGAGAGCCCCTTCGGCGCCACGATCGCCCACGGCAACTTGACGCTCTCCCTGGTCGACGGCTTCCGCAAAGAGCTGATCTCCTCCACCGGCTTCGCCCTGGGAGTCAACTACGGCTGGAACAAGATCCGCTTCCCCGCGCCCGTCCCGGTCGACTCGAAGGTCCGCGGTCGCGCCGAGGTCGTCTCGGTCGAGGAGATCGGCGGCGGCTGGTGGCAGGTCGTCACCCGCTTCACCCTCGAGGTCGAGGGCAGCGAGAAGCCCTGCTTCGTCGGCGACTCGGTCACCCGGGTGATGGCGCCGGCCGAGTGACGGGTTGACCCGGGCCGTTTGGCCGCCGACGCCCCGGCTACTCCGAAGCTTCGAAGGTGGATTCCGGGAGTCGCTCGACCGCGTCGATCGTGTGAACGCAGGCTCGCGCCGCCTCAGCCCCCTTCGTTTTGAGGTGCTCGAAGAAGAAGGCGCGATGGGTCTCGTGCTCGTGGAAACGATGGGGAGTCAGGACGGCCGAGATCACCGGCACGCCGCTGTCGAGCTGGACCCGCATCAGCCCGCCGAGCACCGCTTCGGCCACGAACTCGTGGCGGTAGATGCCGCCGTCGACGACGAGGCCCGCCGCGACGATCGCGTCGTAGCGCCCGGTTTCGGCGAGCCGCATGGCGTGCAGGGGGATCTCGAACGCGCCGGTCACCTCGAAGAAGTCGATCTCCGACTCCGCGACCCCCAGCTGCCCGATCTCCGCGACGAAGGCCGACCGGCTCTGGTCGACCAGGTCCTTGTGCCAGCACGACTGGACGAACGCGATCCGCCTGCCGTGGCCGGCTCCGAGTCCGGAATGCTCCCCATCCATCTGCCGCAACTCCTTTCGCTCGCTTGGCGGTGAGTGTAGGCGGCGCTGGCCGCCAGCAGAGATCGATTGCAGATGTACTCGCTCCGTGGGTACATCCAGTCGCGCTCCGTGGGTACAGGCGCCGGTGCGCCTGCGGAGCCGCGGGCGCCCGCCGGGCGGCGGGCGCCGCTCCGCGCTCTGCTACTTGACGGTGAGGGTGCCTTCCATCCCGGCTTCGCGGTGGCCGGGGACCGTGCAGTAGAAGTGGTAGGTGCCGGGCTTGAGGTTGACCGTGGTCGAGTCTTCTCCTTCGGAGATCAGTTCGGTCTGGCCAACGGTCTTGCCGCTCGAGTCTTCGATCGCGACGTCGTGCTGCAGGCCCTGCGGGTTGTTGAAGTCGACCGTCACCTTGCCGGCCTTGGCCGAGGCGCTGGTGGTGGTGTAGGCGAGGTTGCCGCCCGGGTCGGCTTCGAAGCTGACTGACGCGCCGCCGCCGCCGGACGCGGCGCCTTCCTTGCCGCCTTCGGCCGCGGCGCCGCTTTCGGAGGTCGATTCGGTGCTGCTGCTGCTCGACGAGCCGCCGCAAGCGACGAGGGCGAACGATGCGAGGACGAGGGCGAATGCGACTGCGGCCTTCTTCATGACGGTCCTTTCCCGCGGGGACTGGTTTCTGCCTGGGCGTGACTGTAACTCGGATACGGCCGCGCCGCGATGCCGGTTCAGCGGCCGTGGAACTCCGGCGTGCCGCCGCCGAAGAACGCCTCGACCCCGTTGCGGAGGTCCTCGGTCGCCATGCTGTCGGCGATCCCGTGGCGCTCCAGCTGCAGGTGCTCGGTGAGGCTGTTCTCGATGCTGACCCCGCAGAGCAGCTTCGCCATCCGCACGTAGTGGGGCGCCTTCGCGGCCAGCTCCTCCGCCTTCGCCCGCGCCGCCGCGAGCAGCTCCTCGGCCGCCACCACCTCGCGCACCAGGCCCTCCTCGAGCGCCTGGGCGGCGGCCATGTTGGGGTCCTCGAGCAGCAGTTCCAGCGCCCGGCTCGGGCCGACCACGCGCGGCAGGAAGTAGGTCATGCCGCCGTCCGGGGAGGCGCCGATGCGGCCGTAGGCGCAGGCGAAGAAGGCAGCCTCGGAGGCGATCCGGGTGTCGCAGGCGAGCGCCAGCGAGAACCCGGCCCCCGCGGCCGGCCCGTTGACCGCCGCGATCACCGGATACGGGATCCGCCTCAGGTCGACGATCGCCGCGTGCAGGGCCTCGGCTCCCCGCCTCACTTCGGACGGCAGGTCGATCTCCTCCGACTCGACACCTTTGCGGAACCAGGTGACGTCGCCGCCGGCGCAGAAGGCCTTGCCGGCGCCGGTCACGATCAGGGCGCGCAGCGGCGCCCGGTCCGCCAGCCAGGCGAAGGCGACGGTCAGCTCGCCGATCATCTCCGGGCTCATCGCGTTGAACGCATCCGGCCGGTCGAGTGTGAGGGTGCCGATCTCCCCGTCGATCTCGATCCGCAGGGTGTTCAGCTCGGGTGGGCTGACGGTCTGGCTGTTCATTTCGCTCCCCTCAATGGCGGTCTTGGCCGAGTGGCCGGCAGCCTACCCTTTGACCGATGGCGGAAGACGGCGGCAACGGCGCGGGGTCGCGGGCGGAGCGGATCGCCCAGCAGCGGCGTGCCCTGCCCGACTCCCCCGGCGTCTACCTCTTCCACGGCAAGGGGGAGGAGCTGCTCTACGTGGGCAAGGCGCGCTCGATCCGCAAACGAGTCGCCTCCCACTTCTCCGGCGGCGAGACCCGCCTCACCTCGCGGGTGGAGCGCATCGACACCCTCGTCACCGCGACCGAGGCGGAGGCCCTGCTCGCCGAGCAGAGCTTCATCAAGCGCCACCGGCCGCGCTTCAACATCCGCCTCCGCGACGACAAGTCCTATCCCTACGTCGCGGTCAGCCTCGACGAGGACTACCCGCGCGTCTACTTCACCCGCGAGAAGCACCGCGCCGGGCGCGCCTACTTCGGCCCCTTCTCCAGCGCCAAGCGGGTGCGGGAGACGCTCGACCTGCTCGGCAAGCTGTTCCAGTTCCGCACCTGCGAGGGGGCAGAGCCCGGCCGCCGCTCCGGCAGCCCCTGCCTCGACTACTACATCAAGCGCTGCGGGGCGCCCTGCGTGGGCCACGTCAGCCAGGAGGAATACCGTCGCAACGTCGACGCCATCGTCGACTTCCTCTGCGGCCGCTACCGCCAGATCGAGCGCGAGGAGCGGGCGAAGATGGAGGGGGCGGCCGGAGCCGAGGAATTCGAGCGGGCGGCGCTGCACCGCGACCGGCTGAAGGCGATCCGATCGCTGTTCGAGCGCCAGCGCGTCGCCGGCGGATCGGTCGGCACCGCCGACCTGATCGGCGTCGCGGTCGAGGGAACGGACGCCAACGCCCAGGTCTTCCAGGTCCGCGACGGCATCCTCGCCGAGCGCCAGAGCTTCTACCTCGAGAACCAGGCCGAGCGCGAGCCGGCCGAGGTGGCGGAGGAGTTCATCGGCCAGTACTACTCGGCCTCTCCCTCGATGCCGCGGACGATCGTCGTCGGCCCCTACCTGCGCGAGCGCGCCGCCGTGATCGCCGAGGCGCTGAGCGAGCGCCGCGGGGCCTCGGTCGAGGTGCGGGCGGCGGAGCGCGGCGACAAGCGCCGCCTGCGCGAGCTGGCCGAGCGCAACGCCCGCCTCGCCCTCGACCAGGACCGGCTGCGCCGCGAGCACCGCCGCCAGCGGCGGGTCGAGTCGCTCTCCTCGCTCGCCGCGGCGCTCGGCATGGAGGAGCTGCCGGTGCGGATCGAGGGCTTCGACATCTCCAACCTCGGCGGCGAGCACACGGTCGCCTCGATGGTCGTCTTCGAGGGCGGCGCGACGAAGAAGTCCGACTACCGCCGCTTCAGGGTGCGCGGCGACCTCCGCGACGCCGCCGCCAACGGCGGCCCCGACGACTTCGCCTCGATGGAGGAGGTGCTCACGCGGCGGCTCAACCGCCACCTCGAACAGGCCGACCTCTCCCCGCACGACGGCAAGCGCGACGAGAGCTTCGCCTCGCTGCCCTCGCTGATCGTGATCGACGGCGGCAAGGGGCAGCTCGCCGCCGGGATGCGCGCGCTCGGTCCCTTCGCCGAGCGCGGCGTCACCGTAATCAGCCTCGCCAAGCGACTGGAGGAGGTCTACGTGCCGGACCGCGCGGCGCCGCTCGACCTCGCCGCCGACTCGGAGGGCTCCAGGCTGCTGCAGCGGGTCCGCGACGAGGCCCACCGCTTCGCGATCGAGCACCACCGCGGCCGCCGCGACCGCGCGATGACCGGCTCGGTGCTCGACGAGCTGAAGGGCGTGGGACCGGCCCGCAAGCGGGCGCTGCTCCGGCATTTCGGCTCTCCAGAGCGGTTCCTCGCCGCGACCCGCGAGGAGCTCGAGGCGGTGCCCGGCCTGCCTGGCAAAGTAGGGCGGGAGATCCACGAGCAGCTCAACCGGACGAGCTGAGGACGCGATGGCGAAGGCAGCGGCGAAGATCGAGCAGGCGGCCGCCAGGGGCGGCGACGGACAGAAGCCCCCCGGCGGGGTGACCCTGGTGGTCATCACCGGCCATTCCGGCGCCGGCAAGTCGGAGGCGATCGCCGCCTTCGAGGACGGCGGCTACTTCTGTGTCGACAACCTGCCGCCGCGGATGATCGACAGCCTCGGCGAGCTGTTCCGCCACGAGGGCAGCGGCGTCGAGCGGGCCGCGGTCGTCTCCGACGTGCGCGGCGGCGAGTACTTCGAGGACCTGGTGCAAGTGCTCGACGACCTCGAGGCGGCGGGCCTGAAGCCGCTCGTCCTCTTCCTCGAGGCGGACGAGGAGGCCCTGCTCGATCGCTACAAGGAGACCCGGCGCCGCCACCCGCTGGCGCCGGAAGGCCGGATCGTCGAGGGGATCCGGGCCGAGCGCGAGCTGCTGGCGCCGCTGCGCGAGCGCGCCGACGTGGTGATGGACACCAGCGACCTGACCGGGGCGGAGCTGCGGCGCCGGATCGCCGAAGAGCTGCTCGGCCGCGAGGAGAGCGGCAAGCTCGCCCTCACCCTGCTCACCTTCGGCTTCAAGAACGGGCCGCCCCGCGACGCCGACCTCACCCTCGACGTCCGCTTCCTCCCCAACCCCCATTACGACGAGCAGCTGCGCCCGCTCACCGGGATGGACGAGTCGGTCCGCGCCTACGTCGAGTCGGGCACCCAGGCGGGCGAGTTCTACGGCCGCCTGCTGCCGCTGCTCGAGTTCCTCGTCCCCGCCTACGTCGCAGAGGGCAAGAGCCACCTGACGATCGCGGTCGGCTGCACCGGGGGGCGCCACCGCTCGGTAACCGTCGCCGACCGCATCCGCCGCGACCTTGCCGCGCGGGAGGACGTGATCGTCAAAGTGAAGCACCGGGACGTGGATCTCGGCGACTAGCGGGGCCGGGGGGATGGGGCCCCTTCGCGGGAATTCAGTCGCGCCCGCTTCGCGGGCCGCTCCGGAAGAGAGTGCGCGCCTATGGCGCGCAGAAACCGGATTGCATTTCCGCCGCTTCGCGACATTCCCGCGAAGGGGCCCCATCCCCCCGGCCCATCCCAGCCCCTCCCACCCCCTTGGGGAGCCAACTCCGCAGCGCATCCGACCTTGACCACACCCCGGGGGGGTAAAGGTCGGATGCGCGCCCCGCTGCGCCCTTCAGCTTTGAGATTGTCGGGGGCGCCTGTGGGAGGGACCCGGTCGGCCTCTGGGCGAATGTCGCCGAAGGCGGCGATATGCAATCTGATTCTTGCCCGCCATAGGCGGGCTCGAATATCCGGAGCAGCGCGCGAAGCGCGCGCGACTAAATTCGCCCAGAGGGTGACCGGGTCCCTCCCCCCGGACCCCCCCATAGAATCGCCGCACCTTGGCCGAACCGGTCATCTCCATCAGGGGCCTGCGCAAGAGCTACGGCGAGACCGAGGCGGTGCGCGGCATCGACCTCGAGGTGATGCCGGGCGAGGTCTTCGCCTTCCTCGGCCCCAACGGCGCCGGCAAGACGACCACGGTCGAGATCCTCGAGGGCTACCGGCGGCGAAGCGGGGGGGAGGTGAGCGTGCTCGGCGAGGACCCCGAGCACGGCGGGCGCGAGTGGCGGGAGCGGATCGGCATCGTCCTGCAGAGCTGCCGCCTCGACCCCTACCTGACCGTGCGCGAGTCGCTCGAGCTCTACGCCGGCTACTTCCGCTCGCCGCGGCCGACCGACGAGGTGATCTCCCTGGTCGGCCTGGAGGGCAAGGCGGAGGAGCGGGCGAGCCGGCTCTCCGGCGGCCAGCAGCGCCGCCTCGACGTCGGCATGGCCCTGGTCGGCGACCCCGAGCTGCTCTTCCTCGACGAGCCGACCACCGGCTTCGACCCCTCCGCCCGGCGCCAGGCCTGGGACGTGATCGCCGGCCTGCGCGACCTCGGCAAGACCGTCTTCCTCACCACCCATTACATGGACGAGGCGCAGCGGCTCGCCGACCGGGTGACGATCATCGCCCGCGGCGAGATCGTCGCCCGCGGCACCCCTGAGGACCTCGGCGACCGCGAGAGCCAGCCGGCGACGATTCGCTACCGCGCCAACGGGCGGGAGGTGAGCCTGCGGACCGCCACCCCGGTGCAGGCCCTGCACGAGCTGACCGGGCGGGCGCTGGAGCGCGGGGAGGACCTGGAGGGCCTCGAAGTGACGCGCCCGACCCTCGAGGACATCTACCTCGAGCTCACCTCCTCCTCGTCCGAATCAGGGGAGGCCGAGGCGGCCGAGCCCGTGGAGGCAGCCGAATGAACGGGCTCGCCCTGGTCGGACACCAGTTCCGCTACGACCAGAAAGCGTTCTGGCGCAACCCCGCCTCGGTCTTCTTCACCGTGATGTTCCCGGTTCTGCTGCTGCTGATCTTCGCCACGATCTTCGGCAGCCAGACCGTCGACGTGCGCGGCGGGATCAAGACCACGACCTACTACGTGCCGGCGATCATCACCCTCTCGGTGATCTCGGCGACGATGCAGAGCCTCGCGATGTCGCTGGTGATCGCCCGCGAGGACGGCCGCCTCAAGCGCAGCCGCGGCACCCCGATGCCGCCCTGGGTCTTCATCGCCGGCCGGGTCGGCAACTCGATCGTCGTCGCGCTGATCATGCTGGCGCTGCTGGCGGCGATCGGCCGCGTCCTCTACGGGGTGCCGATCCCGTGGGGCCGCCTGCCGGAGATCGTCGTCGTCCTCGTCGTCGGCGCCGCGGCCTTCTCCTGCCTCGGCATCGCGCTGACGGCCGCGATCCCCTCGCAGGACGCCGCGGCGCCGATCGTCAACGCGCTTCTGCTGCCGCTCTACTTCCTCTCCGGCGTCTTCATCCCCGACGACCAGCTGCCGAGCGGCGTCATCCACTTCGCCGACGCCTTCCCGATCCGCCACTTCTTCGAGGCCTTCTTCGACGCCTACGTCCCGGCCAACGGGGCCGCCGCCGCGATCTCGTGGGGCAACCTGGCGATCGTCGCGGTCTGGGGCGTGGTCGGGCTCCTCCTCGCGGTCAGGTTCTTCCGCTGGACCCCGCGCTCGGGCTGAGCGAGAGGGCGCCGTGACGACACGTCGCCGGGCAAGCGCACGACCGAACATCGGTCTGCCCGTATAGCGTTCGCGCCTCGATGCTTCACCACGTGCTACTTGAGGTCTCCGACCTCGAGCGGAGCGCCGAGTTCTACGACTCGCTGCTCGCCCCGCTCGGCTGGCGGCGCCATTTCGAGCAAGACAAGACGATCGGCTGGGGGATCGCCAAGCCGGTCTTCTTCATCTCCGCCCACCACGACCCGCAGCCCGGCTTCGGCCTGCTCAGCTTCTCCGGCCTCGGGATCGTCGCGGTCAAGGCCGCCTGGGAAGGCGGCATGCGGGCCGGCGGCGTCAGCGTCGCCGATCCCGGCGAGCGGCGCTCGCACGGCTCCGGCTCCTACTCGGCGTTCCTCAAGGACCCGGACGGGTACGAGATCGAGATCACGATCGGCTCCGATTAGCCCACCCGACCCCCTAGGATCGGGATCCACCCCAAAGCGAACTCAGGAGGCATGACTTCATGGCTGTGAAGGTCGGCATCAACGGCTTCGGCCGCATCGGGCGCAACGTCTTCCGCGCGGCGCACGCGGCGGGGGCGGACCTCGAATTCGTCGCCGTCAACGACCTGGTCGACCCCGCCACGATGGCCCACCTGCTCAAGTACGACTCGATCCTCGGCCGCTTCCCGGGCGAGGTGGGCGTCTCCGGCGACGCGATCTCGGTCGACGGCGGGGAGCTGAAGGTGCTCTCCGAGCGCGATCCCGCGGCGCTGCCCTGGGGGGACCTCGGGGTCGACGTGGTGATCGAGTCGACCGGTCTCTTCACCGGCCGCGACGACGCTGCCAAGCACCTCGCGGCGGGGGCGAAGAAGGTGATCATCTCGGCGCCGGCCAAGGACCCGGACGTGACCGTCGCCCTCGGCGTCAATTTCGACCGCGACTACGACCCCGGCAGCCACGACATCGTCTCCAACGCCTCCTGCACGACGAACTGCCTGGCCCCCCTGGCCAAGGTGCTGAACGACTCGTTCGGGATCGAGCAGGGGCTGATGACGACGATCCACGCCTACACCGCCGACCAGCGCCTGCAGGACATGCCGCACAAGGACCTGCGCCGGGCGCGCGCGGCGGCGATCAACCTGATCCCGACCACGACCGGCGCCGCGAAGGCGGTCGGGCTGGTGCTGCCCGAGCTGAACGGGAAGCTGAACGGGCTGGCGATGCGGGCGCCGGTCGCCACCGGCTCCGTCGTCGACCTCGTCTTCACCACCGCCGAGCCGCTCTCGGTCGACCAGATCAACGCCGCCGTCAGGGCCGCCGCCGAGGGGGACCTGAAGGGGATCCTCTCCTACACCGAGGACCCGATCGTCTCCACCGACATCGTCGGCGACCCGCACTCCTCGATCTTCGACGCGGGGCAGACGATGGTGATCGGCGACGGCCGCATGGCGAAGGCGGTGAGCTGGTACGACAACGAGTGGGGCTACTCGAACCGCTGCGTCGAGCTGGCCGGCAAGGTCCTGCCCGGCTCCTGAGCCGCGGCGCCGTCCGGTGAGCTTCTCCAAGGCAAGCGTCCGTGACGCCGAGGTCGCCGGGCGGCGGGTCCTCGTCCGCGTCGACTTCAACGTGCCGCTGGCGGAGGGCCGGGTCGCCGACGACATGCGGATCCGGGCGGCGCTGCCGACGATCGAGCTGCTGCGCGAGCGCGGCGCCGCGCTGGTTCTCGCCTCGCACCTGGGGCGGCCGAAGGGCGAGCCGGACCCGGCGCTCTCGCTGCGGCCGGTGGGGGAGAGGCTGGCCGAGCTGCTCGGCGCCGAGGTCGAGCAGGTGCCCGCGGTGATCGGCGGCGAGGTCGAGCTGATGGCGGGCGGCCTCGGCCCGGGCGACGTGCTGCTGCTGGAGAACACGCGCTTCGAGCCGGGCGAGACCGAGAACGACCCGGGCCTCGCCGAAGCGCTCGCCCGGCTCGCCGACCTCTACGTCGACGACGCCTTCGGCGCCGCGCACCGCGCCCACGCCAGCACCGAGGGGGTGGCGCGCCACCTGCCGGGATACGCCGGGCTGCTGCTGGAGCGGGAGGTGACCGAGCTGACGGCGGTGGTCGAGTCGCCGCGGCGCCCGCTCGTCGTCGTCCTCGGCGGGGCCAAGGTCTCCGACAAGATCGGCGTGATCGACCGCTTCCTCGAGGTCGCCGACCGGATCCTGATCGGCGGCGCGATGTGCTTCAGCTTCTTCCGCGCCCAGGGCGTGTCGACCGGCGATTCGCTGGTCGAGGAGAAGGGCGTCGAGCTGGCGGCCGAGGCGCTGGAGCGGGCCGAGGGCGCCGAGTGCGAGCTGCTGCTGCCGAGCGACCTGGCGCTGGGGCGCGAGTTCGACGCCGGGACCGAGCGCCGGGAGGGCGAGGGCGTCGAGGTGCCCGACGGCTGGATGGGGCTGGACATCGGGCCGCGCACGGCGGCCCGCTACGCGGAGGCGATCGCCGCGGCCGGCACCGTGCTCTGGAACGGCCCGATGGGCGCCTTCGAGCTGGAGCCGTTCGCGGCCGGGACCCGGGCGGTGGCCGAGGCCGTCGCGGCGGCGCCCGGCACGACCGTGGTCGGCGGAGGCGACTCGGTGGCGGCGCTGCGCAGGTTCGGCCTCGACGGCGAGGTCGATTGGCTTTCGACCGGAGGAGGAGCATCCTTGGAGCTGCTGGAGGGAAAGAAGCTGCCCGGCGTGGAGGCCTTGCTCGATGCCGAAGAGGGAGGGACCGATGCCTGACCGCACCCCATACATCGCCGCCAACTGGAAGATGAACAAGACGGTCGCCGAGGCGGCCGGGTTCGTCGACGCGCTGCTGCCGCGGATCGCCGCGACCCAGAGCGACGTGGTGATCTGCCCGCCCTTCACCGCGCTCGCCGAGGTGGTCGAGCGCTCGCGCGGCAGCGCCATCCGCGTCGCCGCCCAGAACATGCACGAGGAGGGCGCGGGCGCCTTCACCGGCGAAATCTCGGCGCCGATGCTGGTCGAGCTCGACGTCGAGGCGGTCGTGCTCGGCCACTCCGAGCGCCGCCAGCTCTTCGGCGAGACCGACGAGGCGCTCGCCCGCAAGGTCCCGGCGGCGCTGGCCGCCGGCCTCGAGCCGATCCTCTGCATCGGCGAGAGCGAGGCGGCGCGCGACGCGGAAGAGACCGGGGCCGTGCTGGAGCGACAGCTTCATGCCGACCTGGCCGGCATCGAGCCGTTGCAGATCGAGCGCGTGGCGATCGCCTACGAGCCGATCTGGGCGATCGGAACCGGTCGCACGGCGACCCCCGAGCAGGCGCAGCAGGTGAGCGCCTTCATCCGCGACGTGCTGCGGATGCGCGGCGCCGTCGCCGACAAGGTGCGGATCCTCTACGGCGGCTCGGTCAAGCCCGGCAACGCCGCCGAGCTGATGGCGCTGCCCGACGTCGACGGGGCGCTGGTCGGCGGCGCCAGCCTCGACCCGGAGGAATTCGCCGCGATCGTGGACGCGGCCGGGTGACTCCCGCGTTCCCCTCGCTGGCGCTGGTCATCCTCGACGGCTGGGGGCTGGCCGAGCCCGGGCCGGGGAACGCGATCTCGCTCGCCGAGACGCCGGTCTTCGACCGCCTCTGGGACGGCTACCCGCACACTCAGCTGTCGGCCCAGGGGCGCGATGTCGGCCTCCCCGACGGCCAGATGGGCAACTCGGAGGTCGGCCACCTCAACCTCGGCGCCGGCGCGATCGTCAAGCAGGACCTGGCCCGGATCGACGACGCGGTCGCCGACGGCAGCTTCTTCGACAACGAGGCGCTGGTTGCCGCCTGCGAGCGCGCCCGCAACAGCCCCCGCGGCCGCCTCCACCTGCTCGGCCTCGTCTCCGACGGCGGCGTCCATTCCGGCTGGGAGCACATCGAGGCGAGCATCGAACTGGCCTCCCAGGAAGGCGTGCCGGACATCGTCTTCCACGCCTTCACCGACGGCCGCGACACGCTCCCGCACGGCGGCCGCACCTACCTCGCCGAGCTGGAGCGGTGGCTGCGGCAGGCGGGGCGGATCGCGACGGTCGGCGGCCGCTACTACGCGATGGACCGCGACACCCGCTGGGAGCGGACCAAGCTCGCCTACGACGCGATCGTCCACGCCGAGGGGCTGCGGGCGGCGTCCGCCGCGGAGGCGATCGAGGCCTCCTACGAGCGCGGCGAGACCGACGAGTTCGTCAAGCCGACGGTGATCGGCGACTACGACGGCGCCGCCGCGGGCGACGTCGCGATCTTCGTCAACTTCAGGCCCGACCGGGCGCGGCAGATGACCCGCGCCCTCGCCGAGCCGGGCTTCGAGGAGTTCTCGCGCGCCGGCGGCCCGCTGCTGGACCTGACCACGATGACCGAGTACCGCAAGGGCTGGCCCTACCCGGTCGCCTTCCCCGAGCAGCGGCCGCGGGCGACCCTGGCGGAGACGATCTCCGCCGCGGGCGGGCGGCAGCTCCACGTCGCCGAGACCGAGAAGTACGCCCACGTCACCTACTTCTTCAACGGCGGCCGCGAGCGGGAGCTGGAGGGGGAGGAGCACTGCCTGGTCGAGTCCCCGCGCGACGTCCCGACCTACGACCACAAGCCGGAGATGAGCGCGCGGGCGGCGGCCGACGCCTTCGTCGGGCGCTGGCGCGACGGCGGCTACCGCTTCGGGATCATCAACTTCGCCAACCCCGACATGGTCGGCCACACCGGCGTCATCCCGGCGGCGGTGGAGGCGGTGGAGGCGGTCGACGGGTGCCTCGGCGAGGTGGTGGAGACGGTGCTGGCCGGCGGCGGCGCCTGCATCGTCACCGCCGACCACGGCAACTGCGATCACATGCTCGAGCCCGACGGCTCGCCAAACACCGCCCACTCGCTCAACCCGGTGCCGCTGATCCTCACCGCCGAGGGGCTGGCGCTGCGCGACCGCGGCATCCTCGCCGACGTCGCCCCGACCGCCCTCGACCTGCTCGGCATCCCAAAGCCCGAGGCGATGACCGGCCAAACGCTGCTCGTCGGATCGACGACTGGCGACTTGTCCCCCCTATAGGGAGGAGAACACGCCAAATGAGGGTCGATCCAGAGCGCCTGAGGTTCGAGATCGGCGCCCGGGACGGCGCGGCGCGGGCCGGGACCCTGCACACCGCCCACGGGCCGGTCGAGACGCCGGCCTTCATCCCACTGGCGACGAAGGGGACGGTGCGCGGGCTGGAATCGAGCGAGGTGGCGGAGCTGGGCTTCCAGCTGATCCTCGGCAACACGTACCACCTGTTCGTCTCGCCGGGGCCGGAGCGGATCGCCGCCGCTGGGGGGCTGCACGGGTTCATGGGCTGGGAGCGGGCGCTGATCACCGACTCCGGCGGCTTCCAGGTCTTCTCGCTCGCCCACGGCGGTGTCGCCAACGAGGTGAAGGGGAGCGGCCGCCAGGGGGGCGAGCACGGCTCGGTGGTCGAGATCGCCGAGGAGGGGGTGAGGTTCCGCTCCTACCGCGATGGCTCGGAGCTGTTCATCTCACCCGAGGTCTCGATGAGCGTGCAGGCGGCGCTCGGCTCCGACATCGCGCTCGTCTTCGACGAGTGCACGCCGTTCCACGCCGACCGCGACTACACCGCCCGCTCGACCGAGCGCACCCACCGCTGGCTCGACCGCTGCCTCGAGTGGCACGAGAGCCACGGCCCGGAGCGCCAGGCCGTGTTCGGGATCGTCCAGGGCGGCGTCCACGAGGACCTGCGGCGCGAGTCGGCGCAGCGGGTCTCCGAGGCGGGGGTCGACGGGCTCGCGATCGGCGGCACGCTCGGCCGCGACAAGGAGGAGATGGCGGCGGTGCTGGCGATGACCGGGCCGCTGCTGCCGGAGGAGGCGCCGAAGCACCTGCTCGGGATCGGCGAGGTCGACGACCTGCTCGGCGGGATCGCCCTCGGCCTCGACGTCTTCGACTGCGCCGTTCCGACCCGGCTCGCCCGCCACGGGGTCGCCCTCGCGCCGAGGCCGGAGGCCCGCTTCCGCCTCGACCTGCGCAAGGCCGGCTGGGAGGGCGACCGCGACCCGATCGTCGAGGGCTGCCCCTGCCCCGCCTGCCGGCGCCACGACCGCGACTACGTCAGCTACCTCTCGCGCGCCGAGGAGCTGACCGCGGTCCGCCTCATCGTCCTCCACAACCTCACCTACATGCGCGAGCTGACCACCCATGCCCGAGCCGCGATCGAGGCCGGAGCCTTCGCCGCTTACCGAGCCGCAATCGTCGCCGGCGCCACCCCCTGGACCGCCTGAGCCACCGGCGTTCGTCCTTAATCGGCTATATCCCGACAAAGGACGAACGCCGCCTATTCGGTGTTCTTGTTCACCAGGCCCTTCACTTCTTCGACCACCTTTTCGACCGTGTCCCCGGCGACCTTGGAGACCTTGACCCCGGCCGCCTTGTCGGTGGTGACGATCACCGCGGTGGCGACGATCGCGGCGATCAGGACCAGCGCGATCAGCGCGAAGACGAAGCGGACGAAGCGCGAGAAGCCCGAGCGGCGAGGTTGGGCGGAGACGGGCGCCGGCGGCGGGGGAGGTGGAGCCGGACGGCGCACGGGGCGGCGGGTCTGCGACGGCGGCGGCCGGTACGCGGTCTGGCCGGTGGCCCCCTCGAGATGGCGGGTGGCGGCGGTCTCGCCGCCGAGCACGCGGGTCGGCGCCGTCCCCTCGGCCAGGGGCAGCGTCACGTCCTCGCCTTCCAGTCCCAGGCGCAGCCCGTTGGCCAGCTCGCCGGCGCTGGCGTAGCGCCGGGCCGGATCCCCCTCGAGGGCCCGCAGCACCGCCGCGCCGAGGGTCTCCGGCACCGCGTCGTCGTAGGTGGTGGGGGAGAGCGGCGTCTCGTTCTGCTGGCGCACCGCCAGCTCCGCCAGCGAGGAGCCCTCGTAGGGCAGCCGGCCGGTGAGGAACTGGTAGAGGACGACGCCGAGCGCGTAGACGTCGGTCGCCGGCGTCGCCTCCTCGCCCCGCACCTGCTCGGGCGCCAGGTAGGCGGCGGTGCCGACCACCGAGCCGACCTGGGTGATCCTCGTCTGCTCGATCGCCCGGGCGATGCCGAAGTCGGTCAGCTTCACCGTCATCTCGCCGCCTCCGACGGGGCCGCCGACGATCATCAGGTTGCCCGGCTTGACGTCGCGGTGGATGATCCCCCGCCGGTGCGCGTAGTCGAGGCCGGCGCAGGCCTGGATCCCGATCTCCGCGGCCGTCTCCGGCTCGAGCGAGCCCTGCCGCTGCAGGATCTGCGCCCCCGAGCGCCCGTCGACGTACTCCATCACGATGTAGTGACGGCCCTCGTCGACCCCGGTGTCGTAGACCTGGACGATGTTGGGGTGGATCAGCTTCGCCACCGCCAGCGCCTCGCGGCGGAAGCGGGCGACGAAGCGCTCGTCGTCGGAGAGGTGCTCGGCCAGCACCTTCACCGCGACGGTCCGCTCGAGGATCAGGTCGGTCGCCTTGTAGACATTCGACATCCCGCCGGAGCCGAGCCGCTCGCCCGTCCGGTAGCGGCCGGAGAGGGTTCCCGCCTCCATCATTCGCCTTCCGCCGGCGTCGCCGGGCCGACCCCTCCGGAGGGCGGTTCCTCGCCGCTCGGGGTTTCGGCCGGCGGCCCTTCGCCGTCGCCGTTTTCGAGGCCTTTGCCTTCGCCGTTCGCCTGCGGCGGCGGTTCTTTCGGGGTCGTCGCCTCAGGTGGTTTTTCCGCCGGCTCCTTGGCCGGCTTCGGCTTCTTCTCCTTTTCCTTCCTTTCGGCGGGCGCCGGGATTTCCGCGGGTTCGATCGCTTCCGTTTCTTCGCCTTCGCTTTCTTCGCATTCCGAGACGACCGCGGCGAGCCGTTCGGCGCCTTCCCCCAGCGCTTCCTTCAACCGTTTGTCCACGCCGCCGAGCGCGTCCACCTGAGTGTTGATTTCCTGCGCCGCCTCTTCGGCGCCGATGCATTCGCCCTCGGCGCTGAGTTCCCGCACCTTGTCGAGATTGCTGTTGATTTCGCTCGCGGTCCGGCCCGGGAGCAGGTCGGCGCCGCCTCCGCCGCACGACGCCAGCCCGAGAGCGGCTGCCGCGGCAAGGCCGATGAGGAGGATGGATGCGCTCAAGCGACCCACGCTTCGAGTCTAGACAAGCGCTGGAGCCACGGATTTCCCCTGCAATTGCCCATCAGCGACCGACCTGGAGCCGCTCCGCCAGGTTGCTCGGCAGGCCCGCGGCGAGGATCGCCTCGGAGGCTGCCTCCGTGTCGTACGAGACGCGGTGGAAGCGAGCCGTCCACTCCTCCGTGTCGAGCTCGAGCCAGGCGGCGCGCGGGTCGCCGTCGCGCGGCTGGCCGACGCTGCCGGGGTTGAGGAGCCAGTTGCCGGCGCCGAGCTCGATCCCGGCGCCGTCGCCGGCCTGCGCGCCGTGCGCCGGCTTCGAGGCGTCGGGCCGGGTGAAGAAGAGCGCGACGTGCGAATGGCCGATCAGCCCGACCCGCTGCTCCTGCACGTCGAGGCCGGCTTCCGCCTGCTCGACCGAGAGCACGTACTCCCAGACCGGGTCGCGCGGGGAGGCGTGGAAGAGGCCGACCCCGGCGCGCTCCCCGACCGGCGCGAGGCCGCGCAGGAACTCGAGCGTCGGCTCGGCGGTGTGCTCGCGGGTCCAGGCGACCGCCGCCGCCGCGTTGTCGGAGAAGGAGGAGATGTCGAGGCCGCCCAGGACGGCGAGGTCGTGGTTGCCGACCAGGCAGACGTCGCAGCGCTCGCGGGCCAGCTCCGCGCAGGCGTCGGGCTGGGCGCCGTAGCCGACCACGTCTCCCAGGCACCAGACCTCGTCCGGGCCGGCCTCCTCGACCGCCGCGAGGACGGACTCGAGAGCGGGCAGGTTGGAGTGCACATCGCTGATCACAGCCGCGCGCAAGCGGCCAGGGTACCCGGCGCCAGCCCGGTCCATACGATTGGCCGGTGACAGCCACCGATTCGATCGCCGAGCTGCGCGGCGCCGTCGAGCAGGCGGCGCGGGCGCTGCGCGACGGCGAGCGCACCGAGCCGGCGCCGTCCCTCGACCGCCCGCCCAAGCCGGAGCTGGGCGACTACAGCTCCAACGCGGCGATGCTGCTCGCCGCCCCCCTGGGAGACAGCCCGCGGGCGGTCGCCGAGCGGCTGCGCGAGGAGCTCGAGCGCGGCCTCGGCGGCTCCGGCAGCCTCGACCGGGTCGAGGTCGCCGGCCCCGGCTTCGTCAACCTCTTCCTCTCCGACGCCTGGTACCGGCGCGCGCTCGGCGCGCTGGTCGAGGCGGGGGAGGGCCTCGGCCCGGCTCCCACCTCCGCGCCCGAGCGAGTCCTGCTCGAGTTCGTCTCCGCCAACCCGACCGGCCCCCTGCACATCGGCGGCGGCCGCCATGCCGCCTACGGCGACGCGCTGGCGCGGCTGCTGCGGGCGGTGGGCCATGAGGTCGAGCGCGAGTACTACATCAACGACGGGGGCGGCCAGATCGACCGCTTCGCCGCCTCGATCGCCGCCCGGATGACCGGCGCCGAGCTGCCCGAGGACGGCTACGAAGGCGAGTACGTGGGCGAGCTCGGCGAGCGGATCGCCGCCGAGGGCGTCGACCCGGCCGACGAAGAGGCGGTCGGCCGGCGCGGGGTCGAGCTGGTGCTGGAGCAGGTCCGCTCCACCCTGGAGCGCTTCGGGGTCCGGATGGACAACTGGTGCTCGGAGCGGGAGATCTACCGGCGCGGCGAGGTCGAGACGGCCCTCTCCCAGCTGGAGGCGGCCGGTCACACCTACCGCCACGAGGACGCGCTCTGGCTGCGCACCACCAGCTTCGGCGACGACAAGGACCGGGTATTGATCCGCTCCAACGGCGAACCGACCTACCTCGCCGCCGACGTCGCCTACCACTGGGACAAGCTGGACCGCGGCTTCGGGCGGCTGATCGACGTCCTCGGCGCCGACCACCACGGCTACGTGCCGCGGATCCGGGCGGCGATCGAGGCGCTGGGCGACGATCCGGAGACGTTCGAGGCGCTGATCATGAGCCTCGTCCACATCGTCGAGGAGGGCGAGCGGGCGCAGATGTCGAAGCGCAGCGGCGAATTCGTCACCCTCGACGATCTGCTCGACGACATCGGGGTCGACGCGGCGCGCTGGTTCATGCTCTGGCGCAGCCACGAGACGACGGTCGACCTCGACCTCGAGCTCGCCCGCAGCCAATCGAGCGAGAACCCCGTCTACTACGTGCAGTACGCACACGCCCGCATCGCCAGCATCCTGCGCAAAGCGGGGGCCGCGGCGGAGGAGGTCGCGGCGGGGCCCGGCGAGACGCTCGGCGCCCCGCTCGACCCCAGCGAGAAGGCGCTGGTCAAGCGGCTGCTCGAGTTCCCCGACGAGGTGCGCGAGTCGGCGGCCCGGCGCGCGCCGCACCGGATCTGCGCCTACTCGACCGCCGTCGCGGCCGACTTCCACGCCTTCTACCGCGACTGCCAGGTGGTCGGCGCCGAGGGGGAGGGAGTCGAGCGCTCCCGGCTGGCGCTCTGCCTGGCGACCAAGCGCACGATCGCCGCCGCGCTCGGGCTGCTGGGGATCTCGGCGCCCGAGCGGATGTGATGCGCCGCGGGCGGGGCTCGCCCCCCGTCCTCGCCGAGATCGCCGGCCCCGCGGCGGGCGATCCGCGCGCCTGGTCGATGCGCCGCTCCGACCTCGCCTCGATGGCCTCCCTGATCGAGGAGCTCGGCGGGCAGCGCTCGGTGCTCGTCTGCGGGGAGGAGGCGGTCGCCGCCTCGATCGCCCTCGCCGCGGCGGCCGCGGCTGCCGGACACCGCACGGCGCTGCTCGAGTGCGACCTCGCCGGGCCGCGGCTCGCCTCCGAGCTCGGGCTCGCGTCCGGTCCCGGCCTGCACGAGTACCTGCGCTGGGAGGCGAGCGCCCAGGAGATCGTGCAGCCGGTCGCCCTCGCCGGGCCGGCCGCCGCCGGGGCCTCGGGGATCCTCGCCTGCGTGGTGGGTGGCGCCCCGGCCGCGGACCCGGTGGCGCTGCTCGGCCTCGGGAGCTTCCCCCACGCCGTCGCCAAGCTGCGCCGCGCCTACCGCCTGCTGGTGCTGATCGGCCCCGGGCTGGAGGAGGGGCGGGCGCTGGAGGCGGCGGCGGAGCGGGTCGACGCGGTGCTCGTGGCGATCCCGTCCGAGCGGAGGTCGGGCCGGCGGGCGCGCGAGCTGCGCGCGACGCTGCGGCGCCTGCCGATCGCGATGCTCGGCGCGGTCGTGGTCGGCGGGGAGCGGGCGGTCGCTCAGAGGTCGTAGCGGGCGAGGTCGGCGTCGAGCCGCTCGGCGTCCTCGGGGCTCGGTCCCGAGGGGGGCGGGCCGCGGTCCGGACCGCGCCCGGCGCGGCGCCAGCGCGCGACGCCGAAGGCGAGCGCCACCGCCGCGATTGCGAAGGCGATCACCGGCACCAGGTAGGCGGAGAGGTCGAAGCCGGAGCCCTTCGGCAGGGCGAGCACCGCGTCGCCGTACTCGGCGACGAGCGCGTCCTTGACCTGTGCCTTGGTCTTTCCTTCGGCGACCAGCCGCGCGACGAACGCTTTCTCGCGTTTGGCCTGCGGCGATTCGGCCAGCTCCAGCAGCGTCCCGCAGACCGGGCACATCACTTCGGACTCGATCTCGGTCAGCGAGGCCCGCGGGGCCGCGGCGGCGCTCGCCGCGGCCAGCGCCGCGATCGCCAGCGCGGCGAGGATCGCCGCAGCCGCCCTCACGAGCGCTCCCCGGGCAGCAGCGGCGCGACCTGGTCGCGCAGGTATTCGCCCGTCACCGGCCCCCGGACGAGCAGCCGCACCCTGCCGGCCGGGTCGACGAGGAAGTTCTCCGGCACGCCGGTGGTGCCGAATTCGTGCGCGGCGGCGCCGTCGCCGTCGCGCAGCTGAGGGTAGGTGAGCCGGTAGCGGCGCACGAAGGCGCGGCCGTCGCCGCTGAGGTCGCGGCTGTCGACGCCGAGCACGGTGAAGGCGCGGCCGCCGTACCGGTGCTGGAACCGCTCCAGCAGCGGCGCCTCCTGCTTGCACGGGATGCACCAGGAGGCCCAGAAGTTGACCAGCACCCAGCGCCCGCGGTAGTCGGCGAGCGAGCCGTCGCCGCTCCCCTCGAGCCGCGGCAGCGAGGAAGCCGGCGCCACCTCGCCCAGCGCGACCCCCGAGGACCCCTTGCTGGCCAGGCCGTAGACCAGCAGCCCGACGACGGCAAGCACAGCGAGCATGGCGATGGCGGGGCGAAGGCGCACGGCGATCCGAAGGTTAGGCGCTCCGCGACTCGGCCAGCAGGGCCCCGAACACACGACGACCCGCCTCGGCGGGTCGCGGTGAGGGGAGCTACCCCCAGCGGCTTGTCAACCGGTATCCAAGGTACCTAGAAAGGGTTTGCCGCGCGTCAACTGGGTGGATGGAGCGGACGGTCTCCCCGTCTTGCGAAAAGTGACTTCGCTGGACCAGCATCCGGCCGACCGCATCGTTCAGGCGACAGCGTCAGGAGTTAGCGCTTCCACGCGGGGAGCGGAAGCTCATGCCTACTACAGGGGTCTCAGCAAGCTCACGGCAAGCCAAGCCGACAGGAGATCCCGAGCATGCGTGAGGAACATCGTCAACAGGTCTTGCGGCAAGATATGCGCGATGGGTGGGGTTGCGATCGTTGTCTTCAGCGACTTGGTCGATTCGACCGCGCTGCTAGCGCGCCTCGGCGACGATCGCATGGACACCGTTCGCCGCGCCCACATCAAGGACGTGACCGATGCCGTCGCACTGGGCGACGGGCGTGTGATCAAGACGCTCGGTGACGGTGTGATGTCGACTTTCGAGAGCGCCCTGGGCGCCCTGCGGGCAGCGGCGGCGATTCAAGCGGCAGTCGAGCGACTCGACGTCGAGCAGGGGGAAATCGGGATCGCGGCGCGGGTTGGGGTAGCGGCCGGCGAGCCGATCCCCGACGGCGACGACCTTCACGGGATGTCGGTGGTGATCGCCAGTCGGCTCTCTTCGGTCGCGGGGGCTGGGGAGGTGTTGGTGCAGGAGCTGGTGGCAGGCCTCGTGGCCTCGCGCGACGGAGTGGCGCTGGATGCGGCTCGCGACTTTGAGCTGAAGGGCGTGCCGAACCCTGTGCGGGCGGCGAAGTTGCGCTGGCGAGACCTGGCGGCAAACAGCGCAGGGCCGGTGAACGCCGGGGCGCCCGATAGCGGCACGGCACCTGCGGAAGCTGTCGGTCCCATCACCATCTCGATTCCACAGCTGCTCGCCGCCTACACCGATGAGCCGCTGATCGGCCGCGACGCGGAGATCGGCGCGTTGCGCGAGGCGACGGCGCCGCGGCCGGGCCGCCGGGCGGCGCTGGTCCTCGGCGAACCGGGGATCGGCAAGACCCGCCACGCGGCGGCGGCGGCGGCCGAGGCGCACGCGCAGGGTGCAGTCGTGGTGCTGGCGCGCTGCCCGCCAGAGGCGGTGATCGCCTTCGAGCCGTGGGTGCGGGCGATCGGCGAGCTGGCGCTGGCGGGCGACGGAGCCTGGCGCGCGCGGCTCGCCGAGGTGGCCGGGGCCGAGCTCTCCGCCCTCGTGCCCCAGCTCGCCGAGCACAGCGGCGCCGCCGAGCACAGCGGCACCGGGGAGATGGTGGCAGCCGAGGGCGCCCGCTACCGACTTCTGAACGGCATCAGCGCCGTGCTGACATGTGCTGCCGGGGAAGCGCCGCTGCATCTGGTGCTCGATGACGCCCACTGGTGTGACCCAGCCTCGGCGCAGGCGCTTGTCCACCTCTTGGGCAACGCGCCGGACCGGATGGTGCTGGTGGTGACCGCGCGCGATCGCGAGATGGGTCGCGGGCATCCCGTGTCCCGGGCGCTCACGGACCTGCGCCGCACCGGCGACCTCAGCGAGCTGCGCCTGGAGGGCCTGGACGCCTCCGGCCTGGCGGCGCTGGTCGGGGCCCGGTTGGGGCGGGCGATTACGCCGCGGCTCGCGGCGCGGCTCGCGAGGCGCACCTCGGGCAACCCCTTCTTCGCCGGGGAGCTGGCGCGGGACCTCGACAGCCAGGGCGCGCTGCGTGAGACCGAGGCGCTGGAGGAGGCGCCGGTGCCCGACGCGGTCGGCGATCTCGTCGAGGAGCGGCTGGGCCGGCTGGCCCCCGAGACCGAGAAGCTGCTCGGCGCTGCCGCGGCGATCGGCCCCTCTGCGCCGGTCGCCCTGGCGGCGAAGGTCGCCGGCCTCGAGCCCGAAGAGGCCGACCGCGCGGTGGAGGAGGCGCTCTCGGAACGGCTTGTGGAGGACGTTGCCACGGCGCAGCTGACGATCGCCTTCCCCCACGCCCTGATCCGCGAGGCCCTGCTCGCCGGCGCCGGCGACGCGGTGCAGGCGCGCCTGCACCTCGCGATAGCGCGGGCGCTGGAGGAGGAGCCCGGCGCGGAGCCGACCGAGCTGGCGCGCCATCATGGCCTGGCGGTGGCCGTGGCGGGGCCCGAGCCCGCGATCGCCGCCTACCAGGCGGCAGCGGTCACTGCCGCGGCCGACCACAATCACGAGCAGGCCGCCAACCACATGCGCAGCGCACTCGCCCTGCTTCCCGATGGCGACCTTCCCGCCCGGGCTCCGGTGCTGCTAGAGCTCGGCGAGCAGGAGCTGCTCGCCGCCGACCTGGTCCGCGCGCGCCAGGCTTTTCGCGCAGCGGGCGACGCGGCGCGCACGATCGGCGACTCCGCGACGCTCGCCCGCGCCGCCCTCGGCTTCGCCGGCGGCGATGTTGGCTTCGGCTGGGAGGTCGACACCGGCGACACCACGACCGTCGACTTCCTGCGCGAGGGCATCGAGGCTCTGGGCGAGGAGGAGCCGCGCCTGGCGCTGCGGATCACCTTCCGACTCGCTTACTTGCAGGCGTTCACCGAGGACGACGATGTGATGCCCGAGCTGGCCAGAAGTGCCGAGCGGCTAGCCGGGCGCCTCGGCGACGGCGAGTCGGAGGTGCTGGCCCGGTTCACCCGACTGGCCGCGGAGTTCTCTCGCGGTGCCGATCCAATGTCCGTTTACGGCCTGTTCGGGGAGATCCTGGAGCTGGTCGAGATCGCCGAGGGCTGCGGACGCGAGGAGCTGCTGTTTCGCACGGTTATGTGGTCGGCGGTGGCCCACTACGCGCTGCGTCGCATACCGGAGTGCGAAGCGGCGATCGAACGCGCCGGGGAGATCGCCGAGCGCCTGGGCAGCCCCCGCTTCAGCTGGGAGCTGGACGTCAGCCGCGGCTCGCGCCTGATGGATCGCGGCGACCGCGCGGGCGGCGAGGCGTTGGTCCGTCGCGCCGGGGAGATCCTGCGGCGGCTGCGCCCAGACATCCAGGTTTCGGTCGAGCTCACGTTCCTGTCCGTGAACGGATTGATGTTCGACGCCGAGGCGAAGCTGGGCCGCGCCCTCTGGGAGGTGATGGACGCCGTCGTCGCGCAGGGGTCGCTGACGACGCTGGTCGCCTTCGGCGCGGCCCTGGGCGGAGAGGTTGAGATCGCGGGCGAGCGGCTCGAGAGAGCGCTTTCCGCCGACCTCGCGCCGATACGACGGCCGGACGGACACGTGCCCGCCGGCTTGTGCTACCTCGCCCTGACCGCAACGCTGATCGGCGACCAGGCTGCCGGAGAGCGACTGCGGACTCTGCTGGAGCCATTGCGCCCGTACCTGATCCAGGCACCGCCCTCGTTGTTCTTCGGCAACCTGCCCGAGTGGCTGATCGGCCGCTTGGAGCTCCTGGCGGGCAGGCCGGAGACGGCCGTCGAGGAGCTGCGTGAGGCGGTCGAGCAGGCCGATGAGCTCAACCTCGTCTTGACGAGAGCATGGGCTCGGGTGGACCTGGCCAGCGCGTTGCATCGCTGCGGCGCCACCGAGGAGGCGCAGGCGGCGCTCGTTGAGGGCGAAGAGATGGTCGCCCGATATGGCCTCGGCCTGGTCGCGCGCTGCGCCGCCGAGGTCAGAGCCGAGCTCGAGGGACGGGAGCCGCCGAGGCCGGCGCGGGTCGCCGAGCAGCGCTCGCGCCCAATCCGGGCGATCAGGACTCGGGGAACGCGGCGAGCGCTGGCGGCGATGGCGGCCGGGCTCGACGACGCCGAGCTCGAGCGCCGCTTCGCCGAGCCGCGGCGTCAGCGAGCAGTGATGAAAAGTGTGGCACGCGGGTTCCAGCCGGCCCATGCCGGCGGCTTCAGCGGAACGATCGCCTATGAGCTGGAGCCCTTCGTGATCGAGCCGCCCTCCGACTCTCCCTGGCGCTGGGCAATCGAGGTCGACTCGCGCGCCGGCCGTGCGCGCCTGCTCGAGCCGGCGCCACTGGACACGGCGGTGACGGTTCACTTCGGCCTCGCGGATTGGGTACGGGTCTTGGCGGGTAAGCAGGACCCCCTCACCGCAATGGTCGCCGGGCGCTGCAGCGTCGAGGGCGACGTCACCCTCGCGGCGCGCCTGGAGGCGATGTTCGGCGCTCGGTAACGGCACGCCGCATCCAGCGAGAGAAGCTGGCCCGGTTATACGATGGTCGCCGTGAATGGGACTCTTGTGAGCAAGCTGACACTCAACGGCCTGATCTGGGGCCGGATGACGTTCGGCGCTGCGGCCTGGTTGGCGCCACGGCGCGTCGGCAACGCGGTCGGTCTCGACATGAGCGGGAATCCACAGGCTGTCTACCTGGCTCGGATCCTGGCCGTGCGCGATCTCGTTCTCGCCTGCGGTGCTCTCGGAACCGACGCAGAGGCTCAGCGCCAGTGGCTGCTCGCTGGCTTGGTGTGCGACAGCGCTGACACCCTCGCCGGAGTCGCCGCGGGGCGCGGCGGATACCTACCGAAGCGCACGAGCTTCTACCTGACCGTGTTTGCCCTCTCGGGTGTGGCTGCGGCTGTTGCTGTTTTGCGCGAGCAATCGCGCGTGATCTCCGCGTAAGGCCTCTGATCCACCCCAGCCGTATTCACAGCACTCCTGCTTCGCGCGAGAACCGGAAGCGTGTGAAACATGGGTAGGCACCAGGGCCTTGTTCGGCTCACTCTACATTTCGGTGCTGGCTTGGCTCGGGGTGTTTGGGCGCCGTCAGGCCTGGGCTCCGCTATGCGGCGCACACCCAGGCTCGTGACCCTCGGTCAGTCGATCGAACCGGCCGGCGCGACCCACTGGCTGGTGAAGGTGAGCACGGTCGCGAGGGTGTCGAAGTGGCGGTCGTAATGCAGCACCCCGAATCCCCGCTCCGCTGCTGCGGCGGCGATGAGTGCGTCGGGGACCCTGACCCGGTGGGCGCCGGCGGCGCCGCGCTGGGCCAGCTCGCGCATCGCCCAGGTCGCGGCGTCGGTGACCGAGCGACTGATCGGCGCCTGGCGAAAGCCAGCCATCGCCACCGCGACGCGCTCGACGGCATCGCGATCGGGCGCATCGAAGATCATCTCCATCGTCACTGGCGCGCAGGCGATCAGTTCACCCTCCTTCACAACCTTGCGCCATTGCGGCGCGACCTCATGGGCACCGGCGCGCGCCCAGGCGGAGGTGTCCGCCACCCAGGGGCCCTTGGGCCAGCTCACCGGCCCCAGGCGCGCTCGCGGGCACTCCGCAAGCGATCGAGGTCAAGACCGGAAGTGCCGTCGGCGACGCTGAGTGCAAAGTCCACGGCTCCCTTCTGGGCGGCCTCGTCGCCTTCGAATGCCTCGGCGCCACGCAGCGCCAGCTCCCGCACGACCTTAGAGGTCGGCGTCGAAGGTCCCAGTGCGGCCCGGCCACGCTTGATCGCCCGATCCAGGGCGGGGTCGCGGGGGACCTGCACGCGGTCATTGCGTTGCTTACGTTGCGTTGCCATGGGAATTAGTGTACCCGCTAGCGGATACCAGTGGAGAGTCCACTTCGGCATGGCTTTTCGGTCTTCCCAACGCTCCTGTTGGGTTTTGTTGGGACTCATCGAGAGCGTTCCGCCGTCGCCGTTTGGGATCACGTCGCAAATAGCCTGCTGATGGGGAATCTCCGCTCCCGGTGCCTGCCCAGGGCTGAGAGTAGAGCGGTTCACGATGTTGTTTCCTGCTCTATCTATATGTATCGAAGACGGCTTGGGAATGGGAAATCTATCGACACTCGGCGGTCGTTCCAGGGCACGATAGAGTTGGGATTGATTCCCGCTCAACGGAGTTACAAGGTGTCTCTAATGGCTCTGGAATGCGGAATTTACACGCGGACGTAGCTCAGCTGGTAGAGCGCGAGCTTCCCAAGCTCGAGGTCGCGGGTTCGAGACCCGTCGTCCGCTTTTAGCCCGCGGGAGCGCGGAGATCAACGACGCGGCAGGGCAGCTCATCCGCCTCGAGAATCTCCGGGTCGCCGGTCAGCAGCTGCGCCCCCTGCTCGGCGGCGAGCGCGATTGCGAAGCAGTCGGCCAGGGCGATCGGGTTGTCTGCCTTGATGCCGGCGACGGCCCGCATCGCGTTGACCCCCGGCAGGTGCTCGGTGATCCGCGGGCGCAGCTCCGAAATCACCTGGTCGGCTTCCTCGCGGCCGTGGTCGCGAATCGTGCGGTACTGGACCCCGACCAGGTTGATCCAGCTCATCGCCGGCCGTTCGCGATCGAGCACTTCGTCGACGACGCCTGCCGCCGGTTCGTCGCCGTCGAGCCAGGAGAGGACGGCCCAGGAATCCAGACAGGACTTCACGCGGCTACCGGGGCTCGCTGCGGCGGTCCTCCAGCAGCCGCTTCGCCATCCCGCTTCCGGCAAACCTTCCTCGCAGGCTCGATGGGCGGTCTGCACGACGGACGACGATGCCGTCGTCCAGTGGTTCAAAGAGCACGTCGGCGCCGGGACCGAGACCGGCCCGATCGCGCATGTCTTTGGGGATCACGACCTGTCCCTTGGCGCCCATCTTCTGAGTCATACGACCGAAGTATAACGTGGCGCCCGCGCTGGCCGGTTGCTGCGGTCCTCCGCGTTCGCTTTCTAGTACTCCCGCGACGGACAGTCCGCTCCGGTCTGCCGCAGGCAGACCGTGGATTCGATCGCCGAGATGATTTCGAGGCGCTCGCGTTGCTGGGCTTCGCTTTCATTGGAGCGGGGGACGGTGGTGAAGAGGGCGTCGGTGTTGGCCAGTGGCCCACCTGCGATGCTGCGGTCCGGGATCCTGTGGCGACGGCCGTGGAAGCCATAGCCGGGCACGCCCCGGAGGTGGGCGGCCGGATTCCTGTTGACGAATAGGAAGAAGCGGAAGGTCCCGCCGAGGCTGCCGAAGACCTTGCCGATCAGGACGTTCTGGGCGCCCCGGGCCGCTCGGAGATGGATTTCGAAGGGGAGTGCTTCGATTCCGGCCCGCGCCGCGGCGATGTTTTCGGGGTTCGGCGGTATCGGCGTCGCCGTGAAGGTGGCTTCCGTCCGGGGGCAGCCCGGCAGCTCTCGTTCCACCGAGATCACCTTGCCTTCGACCCGATCCGGCGCGACGAAGGTCCCTTCCAGAGTCTGGCCGCGGGGATCGTCGTACTCCCAGTGACCGTTCGGGTCGACTTCGAGGTCCGCGCTCGGGTCATGGGATTGATAGGTCCCGCAAAATCCCCAGCGGAAGCTGAAGCGGGTGTTGACCACCCGTCCCGCGACGACTCCGAAGTAGACCGGGAGGCTCGCCGAGGTTTCGCCTTTCCAGCTGCCTTCGAGCGGCGCGACCCCTTCTGCGTGAGCGCCGGCGGCGGCACCAGCCGCGATGAGGAGGACGACCACGACCACTGAAACGGCGACTCCCCTCATCGACGAAGCGTAGCCTCGCGGGCCCTGGAGCACCAGCAGCAGACGAGGCCTGGGGGAAGGCCTCGCCTGCTGCGCATCCCTCCGGATGCCTAAGCGGGGACGGGTTCGAGTTCCGCCGTCCGCTTGGTGGATCGCTCGGGAGGAGGCTGTTTGGAGACGGGAGCAGCGATGCGGTAGAAGTGCTCGGTCGCGCCGCGGACCGGCCGCAGGCCTGTGAGTTCGATCAAGCCTGCCTTCGCCAGCTCGGTGACGTGGTAGTTGGTGTTGCTGAGAGGGATCTGCAGTTCCAGGCAGAGGTCGCTGGGGGAGAGGGTGCGACCGCCGTCCATCCCGAGCAGTTCCAGGATCCCGATCCGAACCGGGTGGGCGGTTGCCCGAGCGAGGCTCTCCCAGTCGACTGGGAGAGGCGCTCCTCCGGGGCCGTTGCCGTGCCCGTCGGGAACGACGCGGCTGCGGCCGTTGGTGGAATGGCCGTTGTGGGAGTGGGCTGGGGAGCCGTTGCGGTGTGCCATGGATCGAACATACCAAAAATTATTGACTCTCGTACACAAAATCGGGTACTCTCGCTTGTGGGATGGGCCAGAGGAGGAAAATCGAGCCGGCCGGGAAAGCGCTCGGTTTCTCCCTGCTGGCATGCGTATTCGCGCTTCTGATGCCGAATTTGGCTGCCCCGCCAGCCAGCGCCAGCACCGGCGACATCATCGCTCCGCAACACGAACCCGAACATCTGTCCACCGATGGCTGGCAGGCCGGCACCTGCACCAAAGACAGCCCGACCTGCAGCATCGACACCCCGACCCAGTACTTCGAAGAGGCGGGCGCCCACCCCCAGGTCGGCTTCACCCAGTTCATCGTCAAGCACGAACCTCCTGGCGAAACGCCGGTCGGGGAACTGAAGACGATCCGCGTCGACCTCCCGGTCGGCATCAACGTCAACCCGGGCGCCACCGCCCGCTGCGCCCAGGCGGAATTCGAAGCGTCTTCCTGCCCCGGGCCCTCGCGGGTGGGCACGAGCTTCGTCACCTCGGCACTGGGCGGGATTGCGCTGCCACCGCTCGAAGCCGCCGTCTACAACCTCGTTCCCCAGCTCGGGCAGCCCGCTCGCTTCGGCCTCAACCTCGCCGGCAAGAACGTCTACCTCGAAGCCGACGACGCCTGGGACGGCGACTACCACGAGGGATTCACGATCCATGTCCCGCCGGTCTCCGAACTGCCCTTGCTCGAAGGCTTCATCCTCAAGAACCGCCTCGTGTTCAACGGGCGCGCCGGCGACGGGACCTTCATCACCACCCCGACCACCTGCTTCGGCCCGGCGGTGCCGCCAAACGAGCACACCTACTCGACCTATCTCCTCGCCAGCTCGGTGGCCGAAGAGGGCAACCCGGCCTACGACTTCGCGACCGGTGCGCCGCCCGCCTTCGAGTCGCCGATCCCCGAAGGGACCTTCCCGAAGGCATGCGACTCCATCCCCTACCAACCGTCGCTTGCCATCGACCCCGGCGCCGCCGCCTCCGACACTCCCGCGGGGGCGGCGGTCCAGGTCGACGTCCCCCACCTGACCGGCGCCGAAAGCGAACAGGACAGCTCCGAGACCCGCGACGCCCAGGTGACCCTCCCGGTCGGGATGGGGCTCAACCCGTCGGCCGCCGCGGGGCTCGAAGCCTGCAGCGACGCCGAGTTCGGCAAGGGGACGAGGGCGCCGGTCGCCTGCCCCGCGGGCTCGAGGATCGGCACGGTCGAAGTCCAGACGCCGCCGCTGCCGGAAGGCAACCTGAGCGGCGACGTCTACGTCGGGCGGCAGCTCAGCCGCGATCCGACCTCGGGGGACGAGTACCGGATCTTCGTCGACGCCGAGTCGTCGCGCTACGGGATCTCGGCTCGGCTGATCGGCAACGTCCGTGCCGACCCGCGCACCGGCCAGCTGACCACCGCGTTCGCGGAGACGCCGCAGGTCCCGTTCGGCTCTTTCCGGCTCGACTTCGACGACGGCGCCCGGGCGGTGCTGAGCAGCCCGCCGACCTGCGGCCCGAACGCCGCCACCGCCCGGATGACGCCGTGGTCGGGCAACGCGCCGGCCACGCCCTCCCACCCGATCGTCCTTACCACCGCGCCCGGCGGCGGCCCCTGCGCGAAAACGCTGGCCGGGCGGCCGTTCGCGCCCGGCTTCGAGGCGAAGCCGCAGAGCGCCAGGGCCGGCGCCTTCAGCCCGCAGACCCTGCGCCTGACCCGCGGCGACGGCGAGCAGGAGCTGAAAGGGGTCGATCTCACGCTCGCCCCGGGGATGACCGGCAAGCTTGCCGGGATCCCCTACTGCCCCGAGGCGGCGATCGCGACCGCGGCCGCGAACGGCGGCCTTGCCGAGGCGGGCTCTCCGAGCTGCCCCGTCGCCAGCCGGGTCGGCGCCGCCACGGTCGCGTCCGGCACCGGCCCGGCGCCGATCCGCCTCGGGGGCAAGGTCTTCCTCTCAGGCCCCTACCACGGGGCCCCTCTCTCCCTGGCGGTTGTCACCCCCGCCACGGCTGGGCCGTATGACCTCGGAACGGCCGTGGTGAGGGTGGCGCTGTTCGTCGACCCGGACACCGCGCGGGTCCACGCGGTCTCGGATCCGATCCCGAACGTGTTCGGCGGCGCCCAGCTGAGCATCCGCTCGATCGACGTCAACCTGGATCGCAGGGACTTCACGCTCAACCCGACCAGCTGTGGGCCGCTGGCCAGCTCAGGAGCGATCGAGGGCGGTGGCTCCGATCCGGCTGAGCCGGCGGCCTTTAGCTCCTTCGCCGTCGGCACGCCGTTCCAGACCACCGAATGCGGCGCGCTCGGCTTCGCGCCGAAGCTGACCACGACGCTGCTCGGCGGGCGGAAATCGACCCGGCGCTCCCAGCACCCGGCGTTCCGCGCCGTCCTCGCCGCCCGCGGCGGCGACGCCAACGTCGGCGGCGCGACGCTGATCCTGCCCCATTCCGAGTTCCTCGACCAGGCCCACATCCGCACGATCTGCACCCGCGTCCAGCTCGCCGCCGCGGCCTGCCCCGCCGGCTCGGTCTACGGCCACGCGCGGGCGCAGACGCCGCTGCTCGACCAGGAGCTCGCCGGGCCGGTCTACCTGGTCGCCTCCGACCACGAGCTGCCCGACCTCCTGGTCGACCTCCGGGGCCAGGTCGAGGTGCGGCTGCACGGGGTGATCAGCGCCTCCAGGGCCCGGATCAAGAACGTCTTCTCGACCGTTCCCGACGTCCCGGTGAGCCGCTTCGAGCTGACGATGAGAGGCGGAAAGCGGGGTCTCCTCGTCAACTCGCGCAACCTCTGCGCGAAACGGGCCCCCGGCTCCTTCCTCGACCTGAAAGCGCAGAACGGAAAGGAGCTGCGCCGGAAGCGCCTGCCGCTGAGGGTTCCAAGCTGCCATCGCGGGTAGTGAGGGCCTTGAGGCATGAGGATGCGAGCAGGGACTCTCGGAACGATCGCGGCTGTCGCCCTGGCGTTGGGAATGGCGACCGCCCCGACGGCCGAGGCGGGGTTCGGCGTCTCGAAATGGGAAGCGGGCACCTGCACGGTCTCGGTCTGCAGCTACTCCAGCCCGGAAGCCGAGTTCTACACCCAGGTCGCCGGGCGGCCGGATTACGGCATCACCGACTTCTCCTTCAACACCGACGCCCTCGGCTTCCCCGAAGGCGCGGTACATGACGTAAGGGTCGACCTGCCGCCGGGGCTGAGCGTCAACCCGCAGGCGACCGGGCAGTGCACCGAGGGTGAACTGGAAGGCGCCGGCGCGGTCGCCTGCACGGCGAAGGGGGCGAAAGTCGGGATGGTCGAAGTGACTCCGGTCAACCCGCTCGGAGTCGGGGTCCCGGTCGCGGCGCCCGTCTTCAACATCGTCCCCAGGCAGGGCGAGCCGGCCGAGTTTGGCTTCCGGGTGACCCTGCTCGGCGTCGTCGACATCTCGATCTATCTCGAGGGCTCGGTCAACTGGGAGAGCGACTACCACGAGGGGTTCACGATCCGGGCGATCCCCAACACCGTGCCGCTGGCCCGCAACCGGCTGGCCTTCGAAGGGACGGCGGGCGACGGCAGCTTCATCACGGTTGGCAGCGACTGCGACGGCTCGACCACCACGGGCCTCACCGTCGATTCCTACGACCCCGCCGACGGGCGCCCCCACTACGACACCACGCCGATCGAGCCGGTCAAGGTGATCCGGCCGACCGGCTGCGACAAGGTCCCGTTCGACCCGGGGATCGGAATCGACCCCGGGACGGCGCAGACCGACTCCCCGACCGGCGGCTCGGTCGACGCGACCGTCCCGTTCGAACCGGCGAAGCGGATCGGGCAGGCGAACGTGAAGCGGGCCGAGGTGAGCCTGCCGCGCGGCATGGGCCTCAATCCCTCCGCCGCACCCAACCTGCAGGCGTGCGCCGACGCCCAGTTCGGCAAGGGCATCGCGATCGGCGACCAGAGCCGCTTCACCGATCCCGCCGGCGTCCACCCGCCGCCGATCGCCTGCCCGAAGGGCTCGGCGGTGGGGACGGTCGTGATCGAAACGCCGGTCCTGCCGAAGGGCTCGCTCCCCGGCGCCGTCTACCTCGGCCAGCAGCACAGCCGCGACCCGACCTCCGGCAAGGAGTACCGGATCTTCGTCGACGCCGAGTCGGCTCGCTTCGGCGTCTTCGTGCGGCTGATCGGCGAAGTCAAGGCGGATCCGGCGACCGGGCAGCTGACCGCCGTCTTCGACGAACCGTCGCGGGGCGGTCTGCCGCAGGTCCCCTTCAGCTCCTTCAAGCTCTCCTTCGACGGCGCCAGGGGCACCCTCACCAGCCCGCCCACCTGCGGGCCGAACACCGCCACCTCGCGGATGTTCCCCTGGACGGGCAATCCGCCCGCGACGCCCTCGGGCAGCTTCACGCTGACCACGGCGCCGGGCGGCAGGCCCTGCGCGAAGACGATGGCGTCCCGGCCCTTCGCGCCCGGGTTCAGCGCCGCTCCCGGCGATCGCGGCGCCAGGACCTACACCAACTTCGCCACCCACCTCTCGCGTCCCGACGGCCAGCAGGAGCTGAAGGGCGTCGACCTGACCCTGCCGGAAGGGGCGACGGCGAAGCTGGCCGGGGTCCCCTACTGCCCGCCCGACGCGATCAAGGCGGCCGCCGGCCGCGCCGGCACGGCCGAGCGAAAGGACTCGAGCTGCCCCGACAAGAGCCGGATCGGGGTCGCCTCGGTCGAGGCCGGGACCGGCAAGACGCCGCTGAAGATCGGTGGCAAGGCCTACCTGGCCGGGCCCTACCAGGGCGCCCGGCTCTCGCTGGTCGTGGTCACCCCGGCAGTCGCCGGCCCCTTCGACCTCGGCACGGTGGTCGTCCGGGTGCCGCTCTTCCTCGACCCCGAGACGGCCCAGATCCACCCGGTCACCGACGCGATCCCCGACGTCTTCGGCGGCGCCAAGCTCGACGTCGGCTCGATCTTCGTCAACGTCGATCGCAGGGAATTCGCCCTCACCGGCACCAACTGCCGCAAGCAGGCGACGGCCGGCGCGCTGAAGGGTGGAGGCGCCGACCCGACCAACCCCGGGGCCTTCTCGTCCTTCAAGGTCTCCGACCCGTTCCAGGGGACCGGCTGCCGGAAGCTGAAGTTCAGGCCGCGGCTGAGGCTGAGGCTGTTCGGCGCGACGCGCCGCGCCCAGCACCCGCGGCTGCGGGCGGTGCTGAGGGCGAGAGGAGGGGACGCGAACATCCGCCGCGCCTCGGTCGCGCTGCCTCATGCGCTGTTCCTCGACCAGGCGAGCCTCTCGACGATCTGCACCCGGGTCCAGTTCGCCGCCGGGGAATGCCCGAAGAAGTCGGTCTACGGCCACGCAAAGGCGGTCACGCCGCTGCTCGGCAAGCCGCTCGAAGGCCCGGTGTACCTGCGCTCGTCCAACAACCCTCTTCCCGACCTGGTCGCCCACCTCGAAGGGCAGGTGGACATCGACCTGGTCGGCCGGATCGACAGCTTCAGGGGCGGCATCCGCACCACCTTCGGCCGGGTCCCCGACGTCCCCGTCTCGAGGTTCGCGATGACCCTGCCCGGGGGGAAGCACGGACTGCTGGTCGCCTCGCGCAACCTCTGCGCCCGGCCGGTCAAGGCGATCGTCCAGCTGAAAGGCCAGAACGGGAAGAAGGCCAACCGGCGGCCCAGGCTGCGGGTTCCCTGCAAGCGAAGGGGAGGGCGACATCGTCATTAGTTGCAATTCCCACTTGCACCAAAGGCCCAGCCGTGTAATGTCCTGCGTGGGAGAGGTATCAGGCGCCTACGCAGGGGCGGCAATTTTGCTCATGCGTAACGAGGAGGAGTGAATGGTTAGGCGCTTGATCGGTCTCGCGGTGATGGTGCTGGCGCTGGTCGCGGTTCCCGCGGCACAGGCGAACACCAAAGACATCATCGAACCCCAGAACGAACCTCCAACCGCCGCCGACGGGTGGCAGGCTGGAACCTGCACGACCGACGAACCGGTCGGCGGCGAACCGAAAATCAAATGCTCGCCGCAGACGCCGGGCGCGTTCTACAAAACCGCCGCCGGGCATCCGCCAATCGGCTTCACCCAGTACATCATCCAGCACGAAGCAAGCACCGGGAACGTCGAACCGGCGGAAATCCCGATCCCCACCTCTCCGATCAAGGAACCCGAAATAGACCGAGCTATCAAGACGCTCCGGGTCGACCTTCCGCCGGGCCTCACCGTGAACCCGAACGCGACGCCACGGTGCTCGCTCGCGGACTTCGAAAACAAAGTGGGCGAATTCCATGTTCCGCTCTGCGGTGAAGGCTCGATCGTCGGGCGCGAGGAAGTGACGCTGGTGACCACCGTGGGCGGCGTCGTGCCCGCCCCCTCGCCTCCGTTCCCCGCGGAACAGACCCTGCCGAAGGGCACCGTGATCCCGCCGAGCGAATCGACCGGAACCAAAGTCCCCGTCTACAACATCCAGCCCAAACCCGGCGAACCCGCACTGTTCGGCTTCGTCGTGGCCGGCAAAGAGGTCGTCTTCCTGGAAACCGAAGTCTCCTGGGAAAGCGATTTCCACGAGGCCTTCACGATCAAGCTTCCACCGCCGGAACCGCCGTTCGCAACGCTGGTCAGCCGGCTCGTCAACTTCGGCGCCGAAGCCGGGAACAAAGGCGCGACCGAAGAAGGCAACGGCACCTACATCACCAACCCGACCACCTGCTTCGACCCCGAAGAAGCGGCGTTCGAGCACCTCTACTCGACCTGGTTCCGTGCCCATTCCTACGGCGAAGAAGACCCGCTCTTCCCGAACGGCTCGACCCCGTTCGAGGCGACGCTGCCCGAAGGCGTGAAGCAGGAAGGCTGCGAGAACGTCCCGTTCGACCCGTCGGTCAAAGTCGACCCCGGCACCACCCTGGTGGACTCGCCGGCGCCGGCGACGGTGAACACCGAAATGCCGTTCGAAGTGCCGGCCGGCGGCGAACACGAACTCGGTCAGTCGCACCTGCGCAAGGCGGTCGTGACTATGCCCGCCGGGATGGGGCTGAACCCGTCCGGGTCGGTCGGCCTCGTCGCCTGCACCGACGCCCAGTTCCACAAGGGCGACCGGGTCAACTCGAACAGCTGTCCGGCCGGCTCTGAGATCGGCGCCGCCGAAATCAAGTCGCCGCCGCTCTCCGAAGTGCTCACCGGCAAGGTCTACGTCGGCGAACAGAAGAGCAACGACCCGACCTCGGGCGAAGAGTTCCGCACCCTGGTCGAAGCCAAGTCGGAGAACCTCGGCATCGTCGTCCGCCTGATCGGCAACGTCGCCGCCGACCCGAAAACCGGCCAGCTGACGGCGACCTTCGACGAACAGGAGGTCGCCCCGCTCGCCGGCGCCCTGCCGCGCGGCCTGCCGCAGGCGCCGTTCGAATTCGTGAAGCTGACGTTCGACGGCGCCCACAGGGTCCTGACCAGCCCGCCGACCTGCGCGGCCGCGCAGACGACGAGCACGATGGAACCGTGGTCGACGCCGGCCTCCACCAAGCACCCCTCCGGCAGCTTCACGCTGTCGAGCGTGCCCGGTGGCGGCAGCTGTCCGCAGACGCTGGCGCAGCGGGCGTTCCTGCCCGCCTACACGGCGAAGGCGGACAACAGCCAGGGGGGCTCCTACAGCCCGTTCCGGGTCCACATCGCGCGTCCCGACGGCCAGCAGGAGATCAAGCTGGTCAACGTGACGTTCCCGAAGGGGCTGACCGGCAAGCTCGCCGGCGTCCCCTACTGCGCGGAGTCGGCGATCGCCGCCGCGGCCAACAGGTCCGGCAAAGCCGAGCAGGCCAGCCCGAGCTGTTCGTCGGCAAGCCAGATCGGCGCCACCACGACGGCGTCCGGCACCGGGGCGAGCCCGCTCAGGCTGCCGGGCAAGGTCTACCTCGCCGGGCCGTACAAGGGCGCTCCGCTCTCGGTCGTGGCGATCACTCCCGCCGTCTCCGGTCCATTCGACCTCGGCACGGTCGTGGTCCGGGTGGCGCTCAACGTCAACAAGGAAACCGCGCAGATCAACGCCGTCTCCGACGTCATCCCCGACGTCTTCGGCGGGGTCAAGCTGGACATCCGCACGATCGACTTCAACATCGATCGCAGCCAGTTCATGCTCAACCCGACCAACTGCGCGGCCCAGGCCACCATCGGCTTCCTCAACGGCGGCGGCTCCGACCCGACCAACCCGGCGGCGTTCAGCTCCTACGCGGTGAACGCGCCGTTCCAGGCGACCGCGTGCAACAAGCTCGGCTTCAGGCCGAAGCTGCACACGAAGCTGTTCGGGCCGGTGAAGCGGGCGAAGAACCCGCGGATCCGGGCGATCCTGGAAGCGCGCGGAGGGGACGCGAACATCAGCCGCGCGGCGCTGAACCTGCCGCACGCGCTGTTCCTCGACCAGAGTCACATCCGCACCGTGTGCACGCGGCCGCAGCTGGCCTCGCAGACCTGCCCGAAGGCGGCGGTCTACGGCCATGCCGAAGCGAGGTCGCCGTTGCTCGACAACAAGTTGAAGGGGCCGGTCTACCTGGTCTCCTCCAACCACGAACTGCCGGACCTCGTCGCCGACCTGCGCGGCCAGGTGAGCGTCCAGCTGCACGGCGTGATCAGCTCCAAGCACGGAGGGATCAAGACCGTGTTCAACAACCTGCCGGATGTGCCGGTGAAGAAGTTCATCCTCAACATGCAGGGAGGCAGGAAGAGCCTGCTCGTCAACTCGACGAACCTCTGCAAGCACAGGCAGTCCTCGGTGATGAACCTGAAGGCCCAGAACGGGAAGAAGCTGGTCAACAACAGGCTGCCGCTCAAGGTGAAGGCCTGCGGCGGCAAGAAGAAGCACCACTAGCGCCAGCGCGTTAGGACGTCGGCGCACCGGCGCGGAGGGCCGCATAGCCTCCCCGCCGGTGCGACCGACGCTCTCCGTCCTCATCGTCGCCTGGAACAGCCGCGAGGAGCTGGCCAGGACCCTGCCGGCGCTGCTGCCGGAGCTGGGGGAGGGCGACGAGCTGATCGTCGTCGACAACGACTCCGCCGACGGCACTCCGGAGGCGGTGGCCGGGCTCGCCCCGCGCGCCCGGGTGATCCGGGCCGGGGGCAACCTCGGCTTCGCCGCCGGCTGCAATCTCGGCGCCGCCGAGGCGGGCGGCGAGCTGCTGGCGATCCTCAACCCCGACGCGGCCCCGCTGCCCGGCTGGGGGGAGGCGATCCGCCGGCCCTGGCTGGAGGAGCGGGGCTGGGCCGCCTGGCAGGCGCTGATCGCCGACGCGGGGGGGACCCGGATCAACTCCGCCGGCAACCCCGTCCACTTCACCGGCATCGTCTGGGCCGGCGGCCACGGCCGTCCGATCGCCGAGGCGCCGGCGGCGGGCGAGGTCACCGCGCTCTCCGGCGCCTGCCTGGCGATCCCGCTGAGCACCTGGCGCGAGGTCGGCGGCTTCCCAGAGCGCTTCTTCCTCTACCACGAGGACGTCGACCTCTCGCTGCGACTGCGCCTGCGCGGGGGCGCCCTCGGGATCGAGCCCGCCGCCGTGGTCGACCACGACTACGAGTTCGGCGCCCGCGAGCACAAGTGGCGCTGGCTGGAGCGCAACCGCCTCGCCTTCCTGATCCGCGCCTACCCGGCGCCGCTGCTGCTCCTGCTGGCGCCGGCCCTGCTCGCCACCGAGCTGGCGCTCCTCGCCGTCGCCTTCGCCGGCGGCTGGGGCGCCCAGAAGCTCGCCGCCAACTGGGAAGCCCTCCGCTGGCTCCCCCGCCTCCTCCGCGAGCGCCGCCGCATCCAGGCCACCCGCACCGTCACCGCCGCCGAGTTCGCCACCTGGCTCACCCCCGACCTCGATTCCCCCTTCATCTCGCCGGTGGCGCGCTCCCTGCCAGCCCGGATCCTCCTCCGCGGCTACTGGCGGGCGGTGCGGCTCCTCCTCGGGCGACCCTAGCTCGGCTGCGCGGTCGGCCGGATCAGGATCTCGTTGACGTCGACACCCGGCCCCTGCTCGAGCGCGTAGATCACCGCCTTGGCGATGTCGCTGTCACGCAGCGCCCACTCGCCGGGACGGTTGTCGAAGAAGGGCGTGTCGGTCATCCCCGGCTCGATCAGCGTGACTTTGATCGCCTGGTTGTCGTGCATCTGGCGCAGCTCGGCCCGCAGCGCCTCGCCGATCGCGGTCGCCGCCCACTTGGTCGCCGAGTAGAGCGAGCCGGGCAGGGCGCGGCGCCCGGCGACCGAGCTGGTGATCAGGAAATGGCCCTCGCCGCGCTCGAGCAGGTGGGGGAGGGTGGCGCGGATCGTCAGCGCCGCGCCGAAGACGTTGGTCAGCACCATCGAGCGCCAGTGGTCGACCGACTCCTCGAGGAAGCCGCGGGTGGCGCCGAAGCCGGCATTGGCGAAGACCGCGTCGATCCGCCCGAAGCGCTCCAGCGCCGCCGCGGCCATCGCCTGCACCTCGTCCCACTCGGTGACGTCGCAGCGCACCGCCAGCGCCCGCTCCTCGCCGCCGAGCTCCGCGGCGAGTCCCTCAAGCTCCCCCAGCCGCCGCGCCGCCAGCACCAGCCGGTAGCGCTCGGCGGCGGCCCGCGCGGTAGCCGCCCCGATCCCACTGGAAGCTCCGGTGATCAGCAGCACTGGCTCGTCGCTCATAGGCCAACCTCTCTCTTGTTCTTCTGAGATTGAGAGGCCGACCGAAGGGAGGCCGTCGAAGATCCCGGGGGAACGCATAGAGATGCCGACCCCCGCCGGGAGAGCGCCACGGTCGCTAGCC
>Ga0208780_1000014_pt1 | contig 65412 bp, 62 predicted proteins | sample MayberryNW_TuleC_FD_185668 | JGI IMG/M metagenome (GOLD analysis project Ga0208780, IMG submission 185668) | Natural and restored wetland microbial communities from the San Francisco Bay, California, USA, that impact long-term carbon... | ecosystem: Environmental > Terrestrial > Soil > Wetlands ...
GCAGCGGCGGGACCGGAGGCCAATACAAAGGCAACTTCGTCCTCAAAGGCTACAAACAAACCCCGCACGAAGCAGCGCAACAGACTGGGGTTGAAGTGCCTTAAGTGAGGTGTTGAGTAGAAGTCGTTTGTCGCGAGGGTCGCGATTGCCGGCCTGTCAGCCCCTCCGTCCGAACGACGTCGCGCTCTGCTGCCGGGAGTTCTGACCTCCCCGGATGGCAAGCTGGCGCAGATGACGAATGCAGACAAAGACATCCTCTATCGGGTTGCCTACGACGAGGCGGTTCGGGCTCTGTCCGAGCAGCAGAACGTCATTGACAGCTTCCGAACCCGCTCGGGGCTGGTGCTTTCCGCCGCAGCGATCACGACTTCCTTCCTGGGGGCACAGGCTCTGGACGGCGGCAATTCGCCCTGGACAGCCTGGCTGGCGCTGGCCGTGTTCGCCGGCGTCGCCATCTTGTCGCTGGGCATTCTCTGGCCTCGTCGATGGGAGTTCACGGCAAACCCACGCGATGTGATCCAGACGTACATCGAGTCCGAGGAGCCGGCCCCGATCGACGAACTGCACCGGGATCTTTCCCTCCACATGCACGACAGCTATTCCGAGAACCGACACGGCCTCGAACAGCTGGCCGCCTTCTTCCAGATTGCCTGCGCCCTTCTCGCGCTGGAGGTGATCCTCTGGATCGTCGCCATCGCATCGACCCCGTAAAATCGCCCTATGACCCAAACCGCGCCGCCTACTCCGCCACCAGAGCCGAAACGTCCCAGCCCGATGCAGGCAGAGACGCGTGGTCTCTCGCTCGGCAAGGCGAAGTAGATGCTGACGCACCTCGGCCTGCCCCGATAGTCGTCGCTTCCGGGCCGGCAGGCGCGCCGCGTAATATGCGGCTCATGGCTGAGCGCGCCAGCTTCCGCCTCAAGACCGGCCTCGCCGAGATGCTGAAGGGCGGCGTGATCATGGACGTGGTCACGCCCGAGCAGGCGAAGATCGCCGAGGAGGCGGGCGCCTGCGCGGTGATGGCGCTGGAGCGGGTGCCGGCGGACATCCGCAGGGACGGCGGCGTCGCGCGGATGTCGGACCCGGCGATGATCAAGGGGATCCAGGAGGCGGTGAGCATCCCGGTGATGGCGAAGGCTCGGATCGGGCACTTCGCCGAGGCCCAGGTGCTGCAGGCGCTCGAAGTCGACTACATCGACGAGTCCGAGGTCCTCACCCCGGCCGACGAGAGCAACCACATCGACAAGCTCGCCTTCGACGTGCCCTTCGTCTGCGGCGCGACCAACCTCGGCGAGGCGCTGCGGCGGATCGGCGAGGGGGCGGCGATGATCCGCTCCAAGGGCGAGGCCGGGACCGGCAACGTGGTCGAGGCGGTGCGCCACATGCGCGAGATCGTCTCCGGCGTCAAGCGGCTGGCGCAGCTGCGCCCCGAGGAGCTGGCCGGGGCCGCCAAGGAGCATCAGGCGCCGCTGGAAGTGGTCCAGGAGGTCGCCGCGAAGGGCCGCCTGCCGGTGCCGCTGTTCTGCGCCGGCGGCATCGCCACTCCGGCCGACGCGGCGCTGATGATGCAGCTCGGCGCCGAGGGGAACTTCGTCGGCTCCGGGATCTTCAAGAGCGCCGACCCCGATCGCCGCGCCCGCGCGATCGTCGAGGCGACGACCCACCACAACGACCCCGAGCGCGTGGCCGCCGCTTCGGTCGGGCTCGGCGAGGCGATGCCCGGCCTCGAGATCGCCGACCTCGCCGCCCAGGACGCGCTGCTCCAGCACCGCGGTGCCTGAGCTGCGCGTCGGTGTCCTTGCGGTCCAGGGGGACTTCGAGGCCCATGCCCGCATCCTGCGCCAGCTCGGCGCGGAGGCCTCGGAGGTCCGCACGCCCGAGGACCTCGAGGACCTCGACGGGCTGGTGATCCCCGGGGGCGAGTCGACCACGATCGTCAAGGGCATCGAGTCGGCCGGCCTGGAGCCGGCGCTGCGAGCCCACCACGAGGCGGGCCGCCCGATCCTCGGCACCTGCGCCGGCTTGATCGTCTGCGACTCCGAGCACCTCGGCTTCCTCGACGCGACCGCGAGGCGAAACGCCTTCGGGCGCCAGCTGCAGAGCTTCGAGGCCGACCTCGCGGTGACGGGGATCGGCGACGAGCCGCTGCGCGCGGTGTTCATCCGCGCCCCGTGGGTGGAGAGCCACGGGCCCGAGGTCGAGGTCCTCGCCACCTACGAAGACCATCCGGTGGCGGTGCGCCAGGGCGCCGTTCTGGCCGCGGCGTTCCACCCGGAGCTGACCGACGACCCGCGCTTCCACGCGCTCTTCATGGCGATGGCGACGAGCGCCCGCGAGCGCAGCGAGAGGGGGGAGGTGGCGAGATGAGGGACCCGCGGACGGCCGCGCTGGCGAAGATCCTGGTCGGCTACTCGACCGGGGTGAAGGAGGGCGAGGTCGTCTCGATCGACGGCGAGAGCGCCGCCGCGCCGCTCCTCCTCGCGGTCTACGAAGAGGTGTTGATGGCCGGCGCCAACCCGGTGCTCAACGTCGCCCTCGAGGGCCAGGTCGCCGCCTACTTCAAGCACGCCTCAGACGCCCAGCTGGAATGGATCTCGCCCTTCGCCGAGTGGATGGTCGACAACGCCGACGTGCGGATCGCCGTCGGCGCCAGCACCAACACCAGGGAGCTCTCCGGGGTCCCGCCGGAGCGCCAGACCCTGCGCCAGTCGGTCACCGGCGACCTGATGGCGCGGGCGATGAAACGCAGCGCAGAGGGCGATTTCCGCTGGTGCTACACGCTCTATCCCACCAGCGCCTACGCGTCGGAGGCGGAGATGAGCCTGGCCGACTACGAAGACTTCTACTACGGCGCCTGCCTGGCCGACGACGGCGACCCGCTCGGCGCCTGGCGCCGAGCCTCGGCCGAGACCGAGCGCCTGGCGGAGTGGATCGAGGGGCACGAGGAGGTGCGGGTGACGGCGCCCGGCACCGACATCAGGCTCGGCATCGCCGGCCGCAAATTCATCCCCTGCGACGGGCGCCACAACATGCCCGACGGCGAGTTCTTCACCGGCCCGATCGAGGACTCTGTGGAGGGGGAGGTCAGCTTCCACCTGCCGGCGGTGATCGGCGGCCGCGAGGTGTCGGGCGTGCGACTCCGCTTCGAGGCCGGGAAGTGCGTCGACGCCAGCGCCGAGCGCGGCGAGGAGTACCTGCTGAAGCTGCTCGACACCGACGAGGGCGCCCGCCGCCTCGGCGAGCTCGGCATCGGCACCAACTACGGCATCGACCGCGGCACCCGCGAGGTGCTGCTCGACGAGAAGATCGGCGGCACCGTCCACATGGCGGTGGGGACGAGCTACCCGGAGTCGGGCGGGGTCAACGAGTCGGCGGTCCACACCGACCTCGTCTGCGACCTCCGCCTCGGCGGCAAGCTCGAAGTGGACGGCGCGGTGATGCAGGAAAACGGCAAATTCGTCGTCTGAGCGCCGTCAGCCGTGGGCGAGGATCGTCGCGATCGTCCCGGCGAACCCGACGAGCATCACGGCGAAACCGCCGAGCATGGCCTGTACGAGAGTCCTGTGCATGCTCGCCATCTCGGAGCGCAGCGCCGCGAACCCGCTCGCCATCTCCGAGCGCACCGCGGCGAATTCGGTGTGCATCTCAAGCCGCAGCGCCCTGAATTCGCGGTTGACCTCCTTGAACCCCTCGTCAACCCGGTGGCTGAGGTCGTCCATCCGCTCGTCGGTCCAGGTGTCTCTCACGGCTTCCATTCTGCCACCGTAGAGGATGCGATGTAACGTGTTGTGCGCGAAACGAAAAGATTTCGTCACGCGGGGGATACGGAAGCGCTACTGGTTGGGGATCGGCGAGCCGGCGAGGAGGAAGAACCAGATCGTCAGCGCCACCGCGGCGAGCATCACCGAGGCCATCAGCACCGCCTCGACCACGGTCACCGAGTTCGGCAGCGGGCCGGTGTCGCGCAGGCTCTTCAGCCAGGCGGCCCGCATCGGGGCGAGCCGGTTGGTTCCGGTGATGCGGATGTAGAGGCGGTTGAGGCGGCTGATCAGCCAGGCGACGATCAGCACCGAGGCGACGAAGCCGACGCCGACGAGGGCGTAGGGGCCGCCGCTCGGGAACTGGGTGCTGGAGACCTTGGAGGCGATGTAGACCCAGCTCAAGGGGATCGCCGTCCACAGCGAAAACGCCGCCAGCAGCATCGCCAGGAAGACGAGGCCGGCGGCCAGGCTGCGGGCGGGGCTGTGGCTATGGGCGTCCGAGGCCATCTCCCAGCTCATAGAATGACAGCCGCATGTCAGGGCATTCGAAGTGGTCTTCGATCAAACACAAGAAGGGCGCCGCCGACGCCAAACGCGGCAAGCTCTTCAGCAAGCTGGCGCGGGCGATCACCGTCGCGGCGCGCGACGGCGGCGGCGACCCGGACGGCAATCCGGCGCTGGCGACGGCGATCCAGAAGGCGCGCGACGCCTCGATGCCGAAGGACAAGATCCAGAAGGCGATCGACGTCGGCACCGGCGCCGGGTCGGACGGCGCGGCGATCGAACGGATCGTCTACGAGGGGTACGGGCCCGCGGGCGTCGCGATCCTGGTCGAGGCGCTGACCGACAACCGCAACCGCGCCAGCGCCGAGATCCGCTTCGCCTTCTCCAAACACGGCGGCAACCTGGGGGAGCCGGGCTCGGTCGCCTGGATCTTCGAGAAAAAGGGCGCGATCGTCGTCGACGGCGAGCGCTACGGGGAGGACGACCTGATCGGCGCGATCGACGCCGGCGCCGAGGACGTGCGGGCCGACGACGGCAAGCTGCGGGTGATCTGCGACCCGGCCAGTCTCACCGCGGTGAGGGGGGCGCTCGAGGGAGAAGGGATCGAGGTCGAATCGGCCGGCCTCGTCACCGAGCCGAAGAGCACGGTCGAGGTGAGGGGCCACGACGCCGAGCGCGTGCTGAGCCTGCTCGACGCGCTGGACGACCAGGACGACGTCGACGAGGTCTTCGCCAACTTCGACATCCCGGACGAGGTCCTGCAGAAGCTGGCTGCCTGAAGGCATCCGACCCGGCCCACAGAATCACTCCCCTATGCAGGTGGTGATGGGGATCGACCCCGGCGCAGCGAATCTCGGCTTCGGCATCGTGCGAGTCGAGGGCAACCACATGGTCGCCCTCGACGGCGGCGTGGTCGAGACCGCGCCCGAGCTGCCGATGGAGAAGCGGCTGGAGCGGATCCACCGGGCGCTGGCCGAGCTGATCGCCTGGCACGAGCCGAAGGCGATGGCGATCGAGGACATCTACTTCGGCAAGAACGTCCACTCGGCGATGGCCGTGGGCCGGGCCAGCGGCGTCGCGATGCTTGCCGCCGCACAGCGCGGCATCTCCTGCTTCTCCTACACGCCGCAGGCGATCAAGATGGCCGTCTGCGGCTCCGGAGGGGCCGGCAAGCGGCAGGTGCAGAGGATGGTGGGAACCCTGCTCGGGCTGCCCGAGCCGCCGAGCCCCGACCACGCCGCCGACGCGCTGGCGGTGGCGATCTGCCACGGCGGCGGGGCCGGTCGCCGCGAGGCGATCGCCGTCGCCGAGACGGTCTCGCCGGCGCGGGAGCGGCTGGCCGGATGATCGCCGCGGTGCGCGGTGAGGTGATGGTGCGGCGCGGCGACCACGTCGTCATCGACGCCGGCGGGGTCGGCTACCGCCTGGCGGTCTCGGCGGAGACCCTGAAGGCGGTGCCGGCGACCGGCCGCGAGGCGTTCCTGCACGCGGAGCTGATCTCCCGCGAGGACTCGCTCGCGCTCTACGGCTTCTCCTCGGAGGAGGAGCGCGACCTCTTCCGCCTGCTGATCTCAGTCAGCGGCGTCGGCCCCAAGGTGGCGATCGCGGCGCTCTCGGGCGGCAGCGCCCGCGACCTCCTGCGGGCGATAGCCGCCGGGGACGCGAAACGCTTCCAGGCGGTGCCCGGGATCGGCAAGCGAACCTCGGAGCGGATCATCGTCGAGCTGCGCGAGAAGGTCGCGGGCGCGCTCGAGGAAGAGGTCGCCGGCGCTGCCGAGGGCGGCGACGCCCGCTCGCTGGCCCGCGACGGGCTGGTCAACCTCGGCTATCAGCCGCTGGAGGCGGAGCGGCTCCTCGACGGGGTCGAGGGAGACGACCCCGAGCAGCTGGTCTCCGGCGCGCTGCGCAAGGCGGCGGCCGCGCGGAGCGGCGCATGACCGACTCCCCTGACATCGGCCGCAACCGCATCCGCACTCCCGGCATCGAGGAGGAGCCGATCCCGATCGACGCGGAGGTGAAGGTTCACGACGCCAGGTCGGAGGCTCCCGAGGAGGAGCTCGAACGCTCGCTGCGGCCCCCGACCCTGGCCGACTTCGTCAACCAGGCGCAGGTCACCGAGCAGCTGTCGATCTTCATCGAGGCGGCGCGGAAGCGGGGCGAGCCGCTCGACCACGTCCTCCTCGCCGGCCCGCCGGGGCTCGGCAAGACCTCGCTCGCCCACATCGTCGCCGCCGAGATGGGAGTGCCGATGGTGCAGACCGCCGGGCCGGCGCTGGAGCGCAAGGCCGACGTCGCCTCCTTCCTCACCGCGCTGGAGCCGGGCAGCGTCTTCTTCGTCGACGAGATCCACCGCCTCGGCCGCGCCGTCGAGGAGACCCTCTACCCGGCGATGGAGGACGGCGAGCTGCCGGTCGTCCTCGGCCAGGGAGCGGGAGCGCGAACCGTGACCCTGCCGCTGCCGCCGTTCACGCTGGTCGGCGCGACCACCCGCGCCGGGCTGCTGACGACGCCGCTGCGCGACCGCTTCGGCGTCTCCCACCGGCTGGAGCACTACAGCGCCGAGCACCTGGCGGAGATCGTCGGCCGCTCGGCCCGGATCCTCGAGGTCGAGGTCGACGCCGAGGGGGCGCGGACGATCGCCTCCCGCTCGCGGGGCACGCCGCGGGTGGCGAACCGGCTGCTGAAGCGGGTGCGCGACTACGCCCAGGTCAAGGACGCGGGGCCGATCGGCGGCGAGGTCGCGGCGGCGGCGCTGGAGATGCTCGAGGTCGACGCCGGCGGCCTCGACCGCGGCGACCGCGCCCTGCTCGACACGATCGCGACCAAGTTCGGCGGCGGCCCGGTCGGCCTCTCGACGCTGGCGATCGCGATCGGCGAGGAGCAGGACACGATCGAGGACGTGCTCGAGCCCTACCTGCTCCAGCAGGGGCTGCTGAAGCGGACGCCGCGTGGACGGGTGTTGACCCAGCGCGCCTACGACCATCTCGGCCTGCCCGTGCCCGAAGGCGCGGCAAGCCTCTTTTAAACTCGCGCCGCTAGCCTGTCGGAGATGCCGTTCTTCATCTGCCCGAACTGCGGTCACCGCGAAGCGAGCCAGGAGCGCACCGCCGGCTTCAGCACGCGCCCCAAGGGCTGCTCGAAATGCGGCTTCGGCTTCGTCTTCGAATTACTCGACGATTATTATCCGGCTCCCAATGCGGCGTTTTTCGTATGTGACAGGCAGGAACGCGTGATCGACGCCGGCAAAGGCAGCTTCGAGCTGACCGGGCTCACCGACGAGGACGTGATCGGCCGGCCGGTGCGCGAGGTGCTCGGCCTCGACTGGATCGACAGCGGCGACGGCGGGGAGACCGCCGACACCAACGGCGACGGCGAGACCGACCCGATCGAGACCTCGCTGGAGTGGGGCGTCCGCTCGCTCGGCAAGCGGGTCTCGGTCAACGCCGAGGGCGACCTGCCGGCGCGGGCGGTCGCCGACGTCTTCCCCGCCTACGACGACGACGGCGGCCTGCTGCTCGTTCTCACCCCGGAGGGCTGAGCGATGGGGACGAAACGGCGGAACGTCTTCGTCCTCCTCTTCGTCGTCGGCCTGATCCTCATATCCGGGCTGGTCATCGCCGGCAAGCAGACCAAGCTCGGGCTCGACCTCAAGGGCGGCCTCGAGCTCGTCTACCAGGGGCAGCCGACCGGGCAGGCGACCGGCGTCAGCGGCGAAGACATCGAACACTCGATCTCGATCATCGAACAGCGGATCAACCAGCTCGGCGTCTCCGAGCCGGAAGTGGCGAGGCTCGGCGCCGACGAGGTCACCGTCAGCATGCCCGGGATCACCGACGCCAACCGGGCCGCCGAACAGGTCGGGACGACGGCGCAGCTCTACTTCTACGACTGGGAACCGAACCTGATCGGCAGGGAGAAGGCGATCGGCGGCCACCCCGGCACCGAAACGGCGCCCGAACTGCTGAAAGCGGCCGACAAAGAATGGGAAGAAGCGGGCCGTTCGGTCAGCAAGAAACTCAATCAGCAGGAGGTCGTCTTCGGCGCCCTGCCCACCGCATATGCGGCGGCGAAGCTGGCCTCCGAACAGAAGCCGGAACCGGACTGCACCGAATGCTCAACGAGCAGGCCGCGGTTCTACCTGTTCTCCAAGAAGAGCCCCCACGAACTGATCTCGGGGCCGGAGTTCTCGGAAAAGGACCTCTACCTCAAGGCGACCGGAGAAAAGATCCACCGGAAAGGCATCGTCGTCGAAGTGCCGCCCGGCACGACGATCGTCTCCGACAAGCCGGTCAACTCGAAAGGGCAGACGGTCGAAAACGCCGAACCGGGCTGGTTCGCGCTGCTGGACCGGCCGGCGCTCTCGGGGAAGGACATCACCAATCCGGAAGCCGGCGAAGGCCAGTTCGGCGAACCGAACGTCAACTTCGAATTCACCGGGAGCGGGCGCGACGCGTTCCAAGAAGTCACCCGGCGGATAGCCCAGCGCGGAGAGGCGCGGGCGGTCGGCGTCGCCAACGAAGAAACGGCGGAAGCGACCTCGGGACGCTTCGCGATCATCCTCGACAACGAAGTCAAGAGCATCCCGATCGTCAACTACATCCAGAACCCGAACGGGATCAACGGGATCAACGGCGCTCAGATCGCCGGCGGCTTCCACGAACGGGGCGAAGCCCAGGAACTGGCGACGACGCTGCAGATCGGCGCCCTGCCGATCAACCTGAAGCTGATCAGCCAGACCCAGGTCTCGGCCACCCTCGGCAGCCAGGCGCTCCACGATGGGGTCAAGGCGGGGATCATCGGCCTCGCGCTCGTCGTCCTCTTCCTGCTCTTCTACTACCGCTTCCTCGGTTTGATCGCCTCGATCGCGCTGGGCGCCTACGGGGTGATCTTCTTCGCCCTGATCAAGCTGATCCCGATCACCCTCACCCTGCCCGGCATCGCCGGCCTGGTGCTGACGATCGGGGTCGCCGCGGACTCGAACATCGTCATCTTCGAGCGAATAAAGGAGGAGGTGCGGGCGGGGCGCGCGATGTCGAGCGCGATCGCGGCCGGCTACAGACGCGGGATCGCGACGATCATCGACGCGAACGTGGTCACCCTGCTGACCGCGTTCATCCTCTTCGTGCTGGCGACGGCCGGCGTGAAGGGGTTCGCCTTCACCCTCGGCATCGGCACGATCGTCTCGCTGCTGACCGCGGTCGTCTTCACCCAGGCCCTGCTCAGCACGATGAGCCGCTCGCGCCTGCTGCGCTCGCCGCGCGCGCTCGGCGCCGGCGGCCAAGGCCGGCGCTGGCACTTCAACTTCATGGGGGCGAGCCGCTGGTTCTTCACGATGTCCGGTGTGATCCTGCTGGTCGGCGCGCTCTCGCTGGCGACCAAGCAGCTCAACTTCGGCATCGACTTCAAGTCCGGCACCCGGGTGAAGGTGGCCCTGGTCAAGCCGACCGACGAGGAAGGCGTGCGCGAAGCGCTCGACAAGATCGGGGTCAGCGGCGAGGAGGTCCAGCAGGTCTCGGATCCCGTCTTCGGCGAAAACGTCTTCCAGATCCAGACCCGCCAACTCGGCCCCGAACAGGTGAAAGACGCGCAGCGGGCGCTGACCGAAGAATTCGGGATCGCGAAGAACGGCTTCGACAGCACCAGCGTCGGGCCCACCTTCGGCCAGCAGGTCGCGAACAGCGCCCTGAAGGCGCTGATCTTCTCGCTGCTTGTGATCTGCGGCTACGTCGCGCTGCGGTTCGAGCCGAAGTTCGCCGTGCCGGTTCTGATCGCGCTCTTCCACGACATCCTGATCACCGGCGGCATCTACTCGTTGACCGGGAAAGAGGTGAGCAGCGGCACGGTCGCCGCCTTCCTGACGATCTTGGGCTACTCGCTCTACGACACGATCATCGTGTTCGACCGAATACGCGAGAACGTGCCGCGGATGCCGCGCGCCGCCTTCTCCCAGATAGTCAACCGCTCGATGAGCGAGGTGCTGACCCGTTCGCTGGCGACGAGCTTCTCGACCCTGCTCGCGGTCACGTCGCTGCTGATCTTCGGCGGGGCGACCCTGCAGGACTTCGCCTTCGCGATGCTGGTCGGGATCGCCTCCGGGACCTACTCGTCGATCTTCATCGCCTCGCCGGTGCTGACCGCGTGGAAGGAACGCGAGCCGGGGTTCATCCGCCGCCGCCAGCGGATCGCGGAAGTGGAGGGCGGCGTCGTGCCGGCCTTCGCCGACGAGATCGAGACCGCCAAGCTGGCCGCCGACGAGGAGGCGGAAGGCACTCCCGCGGCGGCCGAGCCGGCGGAGCCGGCCGGGCAGGTCCAGGCGGGGGCGGTCGCGACGGTCGAGCGGACCGGCAGCGGCGGCGACCCGGCGCAAAACGGCGAGGGCGACTCGGTCTCCGCCGAGCGCCGCCAGCGCAACGCGGAGCGGCGGGCCCGGCGCCAGCAGCGCCGCAAGCACGGGAGGAATCGCTGATGGCTCTGCTGGTCTGGTTCACGATGGGCATCGCCCTCTGGCACTTCACGGTGTTCCTCCCGGACCGCTTCTGGCAGGGCATCGTCGGCGCCTTCCTCGGCTCCGTGATCGGCGCGCTGATCTTCGGCGCCATCGTCGAGGTGGCGAGCGGGAAGAGCGTCGGCAACACCGACCTGGCCACCGCGCTCTACGCCGTTCCCGGCGTCGCGATCGGCCTGGCCGTGGTCTACGCGCTCGGGATCAGGGCCGAGCGGCAGTCCGGCTGACCGCTCGACAGCGGCACAGCCCCTCCTCGTTCCGTCCTGCGGCGATCCTAGGTTCGGGGGGTGGCGGAGACTCCCAAGGCATACGCGGCTGAGCCCTATTCCTATGCTGAGGCACGGGTGCTCGCAGAGGAGCTCAGCCTCAGCGAGCCGCTTGCGGTGACGCTGGTCCGTCGCGGCTATCGCACTCCGGCGCAGGCTCGGGCCTTCCTCGCCGCCGACGAGTCGCACCCGCCGTCGGCGTTCGAGTCGATGGGAGCCGTGGTGGAGACGGTGCGGGCGGCGATCGCCGCCGAGCGGCGGATCACCGTCCACGGCGATTTCGACGTCGATGGGGTCTGCGCCACCGCGCTCATGGTCTCGACCCTGCGCGAGCTCGGCGCCGACGTCGACTGGCTGATCCCGGACCGGCTCGGCGACGGGTATGGCCTCAGCGCTCCCAACATCGAACGGCTGGCTCAGCGCGGCACGTCTCTGCTGCTCACGGTGGACTGCGGGATCACGGGGGTCGACGAGGTGCGTCTCGCGAAGGAGCTGGGGATGGAAGTCGTGGTGACCGACCATCACCAGCCCGGCACTGAGCTGCCCGACTGTCCGATCCTTCATCCCGAACTGAGCAACTACCCCTTCGCCTCGCTATGTGGGACGGCTGTCGCCTGGAAGCTGGCGTGTGCGTTGCGGGAGGGGGTGGGATTCCCGGGACCCACCTGCAAAGTAGGTCCCGGGAATCCCACCCCCTCCGACGCCGCCGGGGATCCGAACTTGGACCTCGTTGCGCTGGCCACCGTTGCGGACGTGGTGCCGTTAATCGGGGAGAACCGGAGCCTTGTCAAGCGGGGCCTGGCGGAGATGCGGAGAGCGAAGCGGCCAGGGCTGCGGGCGTTGATGCAGGTAGCCAAATGCGAGCCCAATCGTCTCGACGAGGGGGACCTGGGGTTCAGGCTCGCGCCGCGGATCAACGCTGCGGGACGGCTGTACCGAGCCGATGCCGGGGTGGAGCTGCTGCTGACGGAAGACGAGGCGCGGGCGGGGGAGATCGCGGTGGAGCTGAGCCGGGCGAACGCCGAGCGGCGGGCGACCGAGCGGGAGGTCGACGCGGCGGCGGAGAGCGCCCGGCGCGAGCTCTCTGACGAGCTGAAGGAGGCGCCGGCGCTGGTGCTCGCCGGCGAGGGCTGGCACCCGGGCGTGATCGGGATCGTCGCCTCGCGGCTGGTCGAGCGCCACCACCGCCCGGCGGTGGTCATCTCCCTCAATGGGCAGGAGGGGCGGGGATCCGGCCGCAGCATCCCCGGCTTCGACCTGCTCGCCGCGCTGGAAGCCTGCGGGGAGCACCTGATCGGCTTCGGCGGCCACCGCGCCGCCGCCGGCCTGACCCTGCGCGCCGACCGCCTCGACGCCTTCCGCGAGGCCTTCGCCGTCCACGCGGCGGCTGTGCTCGGCCCGGAGGACCTGGTGCGAACCGAGCGGGTCGACGCGATGGTGGGTGGGGTCGGCCTCGGCCTCGATCTCGCCGAGGAGCTCGCTCAGCTCGCTCCCTTCGGGATGGGGAACCCGGGGGTGCGGCTGATGGTGCCCTCGGCCACGGTCAAGGACGTGCGCACGATGGGGGAGGGGAAGCACGCCCGCTTCAGCCTCCACAGCGGCTCCCACCGGGCCCTCGGCGTCGCCTTCGGCCGCCCCAGCCTCGGCGTCGGCGAGGACGACCCGGTCGACGCCGCAGTGCGGCTCGAGGTCAACCACTGGAACGGCTCGGTCGAGCCGCGGGTGGTCCTTCGCGAGCTCTACCCGCTCGCCGAGAATGGGCGCGAAAACGCCGGGAGCGAGGACGCCGAGGGAGCGCCGTCGCTCCACGCGTGCGACTGCGAGGACGCGGAGTGGTGGCAGCGCTTCGAGGCGGAGCTGGAGCGCGACCTCCCTCCCTCGGCGGACGAGGCGCTTTCCTCTCGGATAGGGAGAGGAAAGCGCCTTGCTCTGGGAGCGGGGGACGGCGGGCGGACGCCGGTGCGTGGCGAGCGCTCGCCGAATGCCGCGATCGCCGAGCTCGTATCGAGCGGCGCCGGGGTGCTTGCCGTCTGCGCGGACGCCTCGCGCCGCGCCGGGCTCGCCGGAGGCGCCACCGGCCTGGCGCGCTTCAACGGGGGCGCCGGCCGGGTCGCCTGCCGGCGATGCGGCGCCGCGGCGCTCGACGGGGTGGCCGGCCGAGCGGCGGGCGGCCTCGCGCTGACCGACTACGCGACCCTCGAACGCGCTCACCGCGAGGCGGGCGGAGGGCCCGACGGCGACGCTCGTTCCGCGGAGGTCGCGGCGGGCGCAGGGCTCGCGGAGCGGTTCGAGCACGTCGTGCTCGTCGATCCGCCCCCGTCCGCCGCCGCCGAGCAGCTCGCTTCGCTGTCCTATCTCAACGCTGAGGTCGCAAATGAGCCGAGTCCGCTCTCAACCGGCTTCCTCCACCTGCTCTGGACTCCGGCCGAGTGCGAGTTCGCGCTCGCGGCGATGAACGAGCAGGCCGCCTCGCGCGAGACGATCGCCGCGATCTTCCGGGCGTTGCGCGAAGCCGGCGAGGTGGGTGGAGTGGAGCTGAAGGAGGTGCTGCGGGGCCCGGGCGCCCACCCGCGCTCGCCCGAGACGGCGGCGCGCTGCGTGCGGGTTCTGTGCGAGCTCGAGCTGGTGCGCGCAACGCGAAACTCGGGCAACTGGACGATCGGGGTCGTATCCTCAGAGGGAACGGATCTGGAGCGCTCGCCCGCGTTCCGCACCTACAGAGCAGACCACTCGGAGGCACAGCGATTCCTCGAAAGCCGCAGACAGCCCTAGATCGGAGCGAGCTCCTCGCCGATCTGTTCGCCGTGGTCGAGGAGTTCGACTCTTCGGCCAACGCCGCGCCCGATGCCAACGGGGGCGGGACCGCGGTCGCCAACGGCGGCGGCGCCGCGCTGGCGGTGGCGACGATCGACCGTGCCGCGATCGAGCGGGCCTTCGACTTCGCCTGCGACCGGCACGCCGACCAGCTGCGCAAATCGGGCGACGAGTTCATCACGCACCCCGTGGGGGTGGCGCAGGTCTGCGCCTCGATGCGGCTCGACACGGAGACGCTCTGCGCCGCCCTCCTGCACGACACGGTCGAGGACACCAGCGCCAGCCTGGAGGAGATCCGCGAGGAATTCGGCGAGGAGATCGCCCAGCTGGTCGACGGGGTGACCAAGCTGACCGGGATGAGCTTCGAGAGCCGCGACGAGCGGCAGGCCGAGAACTACCGCAAGATGATGGTGGCGATGGCCACCGACGTCAGGGTGATCCTGATCAAGCTGGCCGACCGCCTCCACAACATGCGCACGCTCGGCGCCCTGCCGAAGCAGAAGCAGATGGCGAAGTCGCACGAGACGCTGGAGATCTACGCGCCGCTCGCCCACCGGCTCGGCATCCACGCGATCAAGTGGGAGCTGGAGGACCTCGCCTTCGCCACCCTGCACCCGCGCAAGTACGCGGAGATCAAACAGCTCGTCGCCCAGCAGCGCGACGAGCGCGAGACCTTCGTCGCCGACGCCGGCGAGTTCCTCGCCGAGGAGCTGGCGCAGGTCGGGATCGAGGCCCAGATCTCGGGCCGCGCCAAGCACTTCTACTCGATCTACACCAAGATGGCGAAGAAGGGGCGCGAGTTCAACGAGATCTTCGACCTCACCGCGATGCGGGTGATCGTCGGCTCGGTCAAGGACTGCTACGGGGCGATCGGCGTCATCCACTCGCTCTGGAAGCCGCTGCCCGGCCGGTTCAAGGACTTCGTCGCGATGCCCAAGGCCAACATGTACCAGGCCCTGCACACGACGGTGATCGGCCCGGAGGGCAAGCCGCTCGAGATCCAGATCCGCACCGAGGAGATGCACAAGCTGGCCGAGTACGGGATCGCCGCCCACGTCGCCTACAAGGAGGGGGGCGCAGCCGACCCCCAGCGCGAGAAGATGACCTGGCTGCGCCAGCTGGTCGAAGCGGAGGGGGAACAGGACCCGGCCGAGTTCCTCGAGTCGCTGAAGGTCGACCTGTTCGAGGACGAGGTCTTCGTCTTCACCCCGAAGGGCGAGGTGAAGAGCCTCTCCGCCGGCTCGACCCCGCTCGACTTCGCCTACGCGGTCCACACCGACGTCGGCCACCGCTGCGTCGGCGCCAGGGTCAACGGCAACATCGTCCCGCTCCACTACCAGCTGCGCTCCGGCGACATCGTCGAGGTGCTGACCGCGAAGCAGAAGCGCGGCCCCTCGCTCGACTGGCTGAAGCTGGTGCGGACCAGCCGCGCCCGCAACAAGATCCGCGCCTGGTTCAAGGAGGAGCGCCGCGAGGACGCCGAGCGCGACGGGCGCGAACGGCTTGAAGAAGCGCTGCGGACCCGGGGGCTGCCGATGCAGAAGGTGGCCGGCTCGGCCCTGCTCGCCGACGTGATCCGCGAGATGGGCTTCCGCAAAGCGACCGACTTCTACATCGCGCTGGGGCAGGACAAGGTCTCGACCAAGACCGTCGCGAACAAGCTGATGCAGCGGCTGAAGACCGGCGAGGTCGAGGAGGGCCCGGCGGAGCAGCTCGGCGGCCGCGGCGAGGACCGGGCCCGGCGGACCAAGGACGCCGCCAACTACGGGATCACGGTCAAGGGCGTCGACAGCGTCGCGGTGCGGCTGGCGAAGTGCTGCCGCCCGGTTCCCGGAGACGAGATCGCCGGCTACGTCTCGCTCGGCCGGGGGATCACCATCCACCGCGTCGACTGCAAGAACGTGCGGGCGCTGAAAAGGGCGCCGGAGCGCTTCGTCCAGGTCGGCTGGGAGGGGGAAAACAAGGCCTCCTACAGGGTCGAGCTGCAGATCGACGCCTACGACCGCACCCGCCTGCTCGAGGACCTCTCGCGCACCTTCTCCGAGGCGGGGATCAACATCATCGGCGCCACCTGCACGACCAACCACCCGATGGTGAAGAACCGCTTCGTCGTCGAAGTGGGGGACACCGAGCACCTCAAACAGTGCATCTCGCGCCTGCGCAACGTCGAGTCGGTGTTCGACGCCTACCGGATCACCCCGGCCCCCTGAGCGAATGGCCCTGACCGTCGCCGTCACCGGGCCGACGGGGGAGATCGGCCTCTCGCTGCTGGACGCGCTCGAGCGCGACGAGGCGGTCGCGGAGGTGCGGGGGATGGCGCGGCGGCGCTTCGACCCGGGGGCGCGGGGCTGGCGCAAGGTCTCCTACCGCCGCGGCGACATCCTCGACCGGGGCGCGCTCTCGCTGCTCTTCGACGGGGTCGACGTCGCCGTCCACCTCGCCTTCGCGATCTTCGGCAGCCACGAGCAGACCCGCCGCGTCAACCTCGAGGGCAGCCGCAACGTCTTCGGGGCGGCGGTGGACGCCGGGGTGAAGCGCCTCGTCTACGCCTCCTCGGTGGCCGCCTATGGCTTCCACCGCGACAACCCGCGGCCGCTGAGCGAGGAGGCGCCGGCGCGGGGCAGCGACTCCTTCTACTACTCGCGGCAGAAGGCCGAGCTGGAGGGCGTGCTCGCCGAGCTCCTCGCCGGGAGCGGGGTGGAGGCCTACGTGTTCCGGCCCTGCGTCGTCGCCGGCCCGCGGGCGACGATGCTGGTCCGCCAGGTGGTCGACGGGGCTCGGCTCGGCGACCCGCTGCCGCCGCTGCGGCGCGCCCTCGGCAGGCTGCCGCTGCCGCGTCCGGTCCTGCCCGACCCCGGCGTCCCCTTCCAGCTCGTCCACCACGACGACGTGGCGTCAGCATTGGTCGCGGCGGCAGCCGGCGAGGGGGCCCCGGGCGCCTACAACCTCGCCGGCGAGGGAGAGGTGGGAGTCGCCGACCTCGCCCGCGCGATCGGCTGGCACTCCCTCCCGGTACCGCGAGCGGCGGTCAACCTAACCGCCGCCGTCGCACCGAGGCTCTCCCTCCTCACCCCGCAGCTCGAGTGGGCAACGGCCCTCCGAACCCCAGTCCTGATGGACACCGCGAAGGCCCGCCGCGAGCTCGGCTGGCGCCCCCAGCACAACGCCGCCGAGACCCTGGCGCAGACCGCCACCGCCGCCCGCGCCGCCGGCCTCCTCGACTGAGCTGGCCCTACGCGACGATCGTCAGCGCGCCGGGGACGGCGCGCAGCTCGACATGGGTGCGGTCGCCGATGTACTCGCCGTCGACCTGCAGCGGGAACGCGCGGCGGTTGCCGTCCCTGTCCTCGGAGATCGAGCTTACGGTCGCCTCGACGACGTCGTCGAAGTGCTCGACCTGCCGGTGGCGCGAGGCCGGCTTCCCCTCGCTGAACAGGCGCGAGATCAGGGTCGGCATGTCGCGCTGCCGGGCCCGCTTCAGGGTCGCCACCGAGAGCGTCCCGTCGTCGATCGCGATCCCCTCGCAGACCCGGATCGGCCGGTTGGCGAAGTAGGTGAACGGGTCGGAGTTCTGGGCGATCGCGGTGACCCCCTCGGAGGACACGCCGTCCGCCTCCACCCGGACCCGGACCGCGTTGTAGAGGTACCTGCGGTAGAAGGCCGAGATCCCGGCCCAGCTGTAGTAGTAGGGGCCGGCCCGCGCCTTCAGCTTCGGGTGGGCATCGACCCGCTGCACCACGGTGGCGTCGATCCCGGCGCCGCAGGCGAAGACGAAGTGCCGCCCGTCGACCCGCCCGAGGTCGATCTTCCGCGGCGCCCATTCGTCGGCCAGGGCCAGCAGGTGCTCGGTCGCGTCGACGACGTCGTTGGGGATGCCGAGGCTGCGGCAGACGACGTTGGTCGAGCCACCTGGCAGCGCCGAGACCGGCACGTCGGTCCCGGCGAGCCCGTTGGCGACCTCGTTCAGGGTCCCGTCGCCGCCGAAGGCGACGACGATGTCGTAGCCGCGGTCGCGCACCTCGCGCCCGATCTCGGTGGCGTGGTTCTGCGCTTCGGTGCTCACCGCCTCGACCTCGAAGCGCCCCTGCAGCGCGTAGACGACCAGATTGCGGAGGCGATCGGAGACCGTCGTCGCGTAGGGATTGACGATGATCAGCATCCGCTTCTTCGGCGGCTTGCGGTGGATGCGGTCGCGGAGTTTGGCGGTCATGCGGTGCTCGTGCGCCAGCGCGACGGGGGGCCAGCGCCGGTGCAGCGTATTGGGATACCGGCCAACCTGGCGCCCTCGTCTCGCCCTTTCGCGGGTCGCCTCGCGCGGCGGCCCAGAGCGGTCGAGAGCGGCCTTACCGGGTTATACTGAAAGTATGACTCACAAGGTGGGCGTCAAAGGACAGGTTGTGATCCCGAAAGCGATCCGCGACGAGATCGGGATCGAGCCCGGCGACGAGGTGACCTTCGAGCCGGATGGCCGGGATGTGCGTGTCCGCAGGGTCGGGGACGATCGGGCGCAGCGCGCCGAGGGCGTCAAGGCTCTGCGCGGCATCTGGGCCGATATGCCAGGCATCGGCGCCGACGCGCTGTCGGAGGAGCGGCGCCGCGAGCGCGAGCTGGAGGAGCGCAAGGCCCAGAGGTGGGGCGTTGGTCGTTCTCGATAGCTGGGCGCTTCTGGCATTTCTCACCAACGAGCCCTCGGCCGCGCGGGTCGAGGCAGCGTGGGTGAAACAGGGCGCGGCGATCTGTTCGATCAACCTCGGCGAGGCTCTGTACATCCGAATGCGCGCGGACGGCGAGGAGTCGGCGGTCGCCGATATCGAGAACGTCCGTCGCCGCCTCGATGTGGTCGAACCCGATTGGCCGCTCATCTCGGCAGCGGCGAAGGTGAAGGCCGGCGGCGGCCTTTCGTACGCCGACGCCTTCTGCATCGCAACGGCCGTTCGACTCAAGGCTCGCCTTTGGACGGGCGACCCCGAGATCGTCGAGCAGGCGGGCGGGCATTCCTGCCGGGTCGTGGATCTGCGCTGAGCCGAACGGGTCATCTTCGAACCTTGGCGCCGCGCCCATCGCGTTGGCGATTCGGAGATTCGCCGACCGCTTGAACCGCCTTGGGCCGCCCCCGTAGGCCGTAGGGGGTGCTCGGCCGAGCGCCCGAGAAAGCTACGCATCGAACGGAGGATCCATGCTCAAACGGTCGCTTCCCTCGCCGGCGATGATCGTCGCCTGCCTGGCGCTGTTCATCGCCCTGGGCGGCACGGGATACGCCGCAACCCATCTTCGGTCTCACGGGCGCCACGCCCTCTCCTCCAAGGCCAAGCGGGGGCCGAGGGGGAAGCGCGGCCCGGCAGGCCCGGCCGGACCGGCCGGTCCGCAGGGGGCGCAGGGCGAGAAGGGCGTCCCCGGCCCGGTCGGGCCGCGCGGCGCGCCGGGGCCGCAGGGCGGCGAAGCCGCCGCCACGGCGGCGCTGAACAGGGCGAACGAAGCGTTCGCCCTCGCGCAGCAGAAGATCGCCGGGTTCGTCGAAGCGGCGGCCCTGGCGCCGCAGGAAACGGGGACCAGGGACGTCGTTGCGCAGTGCCCCCCGGGCTCGATCGTCACCGGCGGCGGCTACGGGATCGCGGGCAACGACCGGGTCCACGCGGACGTCGTCCAGAGCGAACCGGAACACGAGACCGGCTGGCACGTGAGGGCGGATCAGGCGGGCAGCGGCTCGAACTGGACCGCGAGAAGGCCGCCCCGCCCGGGGCGGCCTTCTAGGCGGCCTCGTAGCGGACCACGCTGCCGTCGTCTGCTTCGCGGACCCGTCCCTCGTTGACCAGCAGGTCGGCGTGGCCGATCACCTCGGAGAGGGTGAGGAAGGCCTGGGTCACGGCGACGTTCCCCCACAGCGCCTGCGCGATCTCGTAGCCGCTGCGCGGCCGCTCGGCGATCAGGCCGTAGATCTTCTCCTTGCGCCGCTCGTGCTTGGCGAGGCGCTCGTCGATCAGCGCGACGTGGTCGGTGATCGGCTCTCCGTGACCGGGAAGGACGATCTCGGCCGGCATCTCACGGGTCTTGCGCATCGACTCGATGTAGGTGGCGAGCGCCTGCGTGCGCTCGGAGGAGCCGTCGAGCGGCCGCGCGATCAGCGGGTTGGAGGAGATGTGGGGAAGCAGGTGGTCGGCGGCGATCAGGATCCGCCGCCGCTCGTCCCAGAAGACCGTGTCGGAGGGGCTGTGGCCGGGCCGGTGGAGCGCCTGCAGGGTGCGGTCCCTGAAGGGCATCGCCTGGCCGTCCTGCAGCGGCCGCGTCACCTGCACCCGCGAGCCCCAGCCGCGGAAGCTGCGCGAGACGCTCTGCAGGGCGAAGGCGACCTCTTCGGGGATGCCGTTGCGCAGCATCAGCTCGACCGCGAAGCTGTCGTCGGCCTCGGCGTCCTCGGCGAAGTTGGCGAGCCGCTCGGCGGCGACCCCGATCGCCGCGACCTCGGCCCCGGAGTGCTCGACCACGATCTCGACCAGGCCGAGGTGGTCGATGTGCTGGTGGGTGACGATCACCAGGTCGAGGTCGTCGATCGAGTGCCCGCGCTCGGCCAGCTGGGCGCCGAGCTCGTCGAGCGCCTTCCCGGAGTTGGGGCCGGTGTCGACCAGGGTGAGCGGCTCGTCCTCGATCAGGTAGCAGTTGACCCGCCCGACCGCGAAGGGGGTCGGGATCCGCAGGCGGTGGATGCCCGCGAGGGCCGCCTGCTCCAGCGCCTGCTCGGGGGTCGCGGTCACGCCCGGATCAGGCCCAGGACCTCGTCGCGCCGGCGCTCCATGTCCTCGCGGGAGACCAGCGACTCGAGGTTGAGCCGCAGCAGCGGCTCGGTGTTTGAGGGGCGGACGTTGAAGTGCCAGGCGGGGTAGTCGACCGAGATGCCGTCGAGCCTGCCGATCTCCCCGTCGCTGTACCGAGCGGCGATCTCCTCCAGCTTCGCCGCCGGGTCGGCGACCTCGGAGTTGATCTCGCCGGAGATGAAGTACCGCGAGCGGAACTCCTCGATCAGCACGCCGATTCCCCGCCCGTCGAGCGAGAGCAGCTCAAGCATCAGCAGGGCCGGGATCGTGCCGGAGTCGGCGTTCCAGAAGTCGCGGAAGTAGTAGTGGCCGGAGACCTCGCCGCCGAACGCCGCTCCCTCCTCGCGCATCCGCGCCTTGAAGAAGGCGTGGCCGACGCGGGAGAGGCCGGAGCGCCCGCCCTCGGCGGCGACCAGGTCGGGCACCGCCCGGCTGGAGCGCGGGTCGTAGAGGATCGTCGCCCCGGGGCTCTTGCGCAGCACCGAGCGGGCGAGCAGGGCGCAGACGAAATCGCCGTCGCAGAACTCGCCGCTGGCGTCGATGAAGAAGCAGCGGTCGGCGTCGCCGTCCCAGGCTATGCCGAGGTCGGCGCGGCTCTCGCGCACCCGCTCCATGATCATCCGCCGGTTCTCCTCCAGCAGCGGGTTCGGCTCGTGGTCGGGGAACTCGCCGTTCGGCTCGAAGTACATCTCCTCCAGGTCGAGCCCGAGCCGCCGCAGGATCGGGCCGACCATCGGCCCGGCCATCCCGTTGCCGCCGTCGACGACGACCTTCATCGGCCGCACGTTCGCCGGATCGATAAAGGAGAGCGCCTGGGCGCGGTACTCCTCCCAGACGTCGATCTCCTCCAGCGCGCCGCCGCCGGGGGCGTGGCCGAGGCCGGCGGCGATCTCGTCGCGGACTTCGCCGATCCCGGCGTCGCCGGAGAGCGGCAGCGCCCCCTCGCGGACCAGCTTCACCCCGGTGTAGGCCTTCGGGTTGTGGGAGGCGGTGACCATCGCGCCGCCGTCGAGCTCGCGCGAGCCGACCAGGTGGTAGAGCATCTCGGTCGCGACCATGCCGGCGTCGAGCACCGTCGCCCCCTCGAAGATCAGCCCGTCGCGCAGCTCCGCCGCCATCGCCGGCGCGGTCAGCCGCATGTCGCGCCCGAGCCCGACCCGCAGCGCCCCCGGCTGCTTGCCGCGCAGGCGGGCGAGCACCCGGGCGAAGGCGCGGCCGATCGCGTGCGCGGTCGTCTCGTCCATCTCGGAGCCGTAGAGGCCGCGGACGTCGTAGGCCTTGAAGATGCCGGCGGGCGCCAGCGGCGCCTGCTCGCTCAAAACGCCCCCCTCAGCGCCTCGTAGCTCTGCTCCAGCGTCTGCGGCATCACTTTGGTGTCGGCGATCACCGGCATGAAGTTGTTGTCGCCGGCCCAGCGCGGGACGACGTGGAGGTGGATGTGGTGCTCGACCCCGGCGCCGGCGACCCGGCCCTGGTTGAGGCCGACGTTGTAGCCGTGCGGCTCGTACCGGGATTCGAGCCGGTCCATCGCCCGCTGGGCGAGCGACATCATCTCTGCCAGCGTCTCGGGCGGCAGGTCCTGCAGGCGCCCGAGGTGCTCGTAGGGCGCCACCATCAGGTGCCCGTTGGTGTAGGGGAAGAGGTTGAGGATGACGAAGCAGCGCTCGCCGCGGTGGACGATCAGGCTCGCCTCGTCGTCTCCCGCCGCCGGCTTGGCGCAGAAGATGCACTCCTCCTCGATGTCCTTGGACGCGTCCTTCACGTAGGCGAGGCGCCAGGGCGCCCAGATGCGGAAATTTGCCACTGCCGGGGCATCCTACGAGAGGGCCGGCGACTCAGAGCCAGCGGCGCCTGCGGAAGAACGCCACCAGGCCGATCAGGATCGCCGCCATCACCGCCAGCACGACGAAGAAGCCCTCCTCGTTGTGTTCCCCCGGCACCCAGGAGTTCATCCCCATGATGCTGGCGATCAGGGTCAGCGGCAGGATCACGACGCTGATCGAGGTGAGCACGCGGAGGATGTCGTTGAGCCGGTGCGAGATCACCGACTCGCTCGTCTCCTCGAGCGCCTCGGCGACCTCCTTGTAGTTCTCGAGCATGTCCCAGATCCGCTCGTGGGCGTCGACGATGTCGTCGAAGTAGATCTCGAGGTCGAGGTCGGTGGCGAGGTAGCGCTGTTTGACCTTCTCCAGGTCGCGCAGCACCGGCCGCTGCGGCCGGATCACCTTGCGGAAGTTGATGATCTCCTGCTTGACGTTGGAGATGTCGCGCACGACGGCCTCCGAGCGGCCGCCGAAGATGTCGTCCTCGAGCGCGTCGAGCTTGTTGCCGATCTTGCGCAGCATCGGGAAGCAGTAGTCGAAGCTGTCGTCGACGAGCCGGTAGAGCAGGTAGCCCGAGCCGCGCGAGAAGAGCTGCTCGCGCAGTTCCTCCTTGCCGCGGCAGCGCTCGAACAGGTACTCGACCGGCTGCAGCGGCTGGTTGGGGATCGTGACCACGAAGTCCGGCCCGACGAAGACGTCGAGCTCTCCGGCGCCGAGCCGTTTCGCGGCGTGGTCGAAGATCGGGAAGTGGAGGACGATGAACAGGTACTCGTCGTAGACGTCGATCTTCGGCCGCTGGTTGCGGGAGAGGACATCCTCGAGGTCGAGGGCGTGGAACTCGAAGTGCTCCTCCAGCCAGGCGCGCTCGAGCGGGCCGGGGTGCTCGATGTTGACCCAGCGCAGGCCTTCGGCCTCGATCTGCTCGACGTTGGGGGTCTGCGGCTCAGGCGGAGCGGAGGGCGCGAGCAGCTCGCCGCGGCGACCCCGTCGCAGGCGTGGTTTCGGAAGGTTCGGCATCGTTCGGTCCGATCTTCTCGTCGTGCGGCAGGGTCATGGTGAAGGACAGGTTAGACGCCCGGCGCGCCGGGAACAGCCGCGGGGGCCTCTGGTAAGGTTCTCCCAACATAAGCGCCACATCTAGAGGGGTGGAGGGACTGGCCCAGTGAAGCCCCGGCAACCACCTCGGACCATCGGTTCGAGGGGAGGTGCCAAGTCCAGCAGGTCGCATTCGAGGCCTGGAAGATGTGGGGGACGTCCGATCGAGACCTCTGCCCCACACAAGGCGGAGGTTTTTTGATGAGAGAGAGGATCGGATGTCCATCCAAGGCTTGAGCTGCAAGGAGTGCGGGACGGCCTACGAGCTGAGCGCCAGCTACGTCTGCGAGAACTGCTTCGGCCCGCTCGAGGTCGCCTACGACCATTCCGACCTCGACCCGGTAGAGGCGAAGCGGCGGATCCAGGCCGGCTCGCAGGGGATCTGGCGCTACGCGGACTTCCTTCCCTTCGAGGGCCGGCCGGGCGATCCGCTGGAGCCGGGGCTGACGCCGCTGCTGCGCGCCGACCGGCTCGCCGAGCGGCTCGGCCTCGAGGCGGAGCTGTGGGTCAAGAACGACGCCGCCAACCCGACCCACTCCTTCAAGGACCGGGTCGTGGCGGTCGCCGTCGCGAAGGCGCGGGAGCTCGGCTTCGAGACCGTCGCCTGCGCCTCGACCGGCAACCTCGCCAACGCCGTTGCCGCCCACGCCGCCGCCGCCGGCCTCGAGTCCTACGTCTTCGTGCCGGCCAACCTGGAGGAGCAGAAGCTGCTCGCGACCGGCGTCTACGGCACCAACCTGGTCGGCGTGCGCGGCAACTACGACGACGTCAACCGGCTCTGCACCCAGCTCGCGGAGACCAGGCCCTGGGCCTTCGTCAACGTCAACCTGCGGCCGTACTACGCCGAGGGCTCGAAGACGCTCGCCTACGAGACCGCTGAGCAGCTCGGCTGGGAGCTGCCCGACCGGGTCGTCTGCCCGATCGCCTCCGGCTCCCTCTTCACCAAGCTCGGCCGCGGCTTCCAGGAGTGGCTCGACCTCGGCCTGCTCTCCGGCTCCCAGCCGGTGTTCAACGGCGCCCAGGCGCTCGGATGCAGCCCGGTCGCCACCGCCTTCGCCGAAGGCTGGGACGTCTGCAAGCCGCAGCGGCCCGAGACGATCGCCAAGAGCCTCGCGATCGGCGATCCCGCCGACGGCCCCTACGCGGTCGAGCAAGCGCGGCGCAGCGGCGGCAGCGTCGACTCGGTCACCGACGAGGAGATCCGCGCCGGGATCCGGCTGCTCGCCGAGACCACCGGGATCTTCACCGAGACCGCCGGCGGGGTGACGGTAGGCGTCCTGCGCAAGCTCGCCGAGCGCGGCGAGATCGGCGCCGGCGAGCGGGTCGTGATCTACATCACCGGCGAGGGGCTGAAGACCCTCGACGCCGTCCGCGATACGTTCCAGATGCACGAGATCGACCCAGACCTCGACAGCTTCGAGGCCGAGTTCCGCCAGGAGGTATCCGTCTGATGGCAGTCACCGTGAAGATCCCGACCCAGCTGCGCGCCGCGACCGGGGGAGAAGCCGAGGTCGAGGTGACCGGCTCGACCGTCGGCGAGGCGCTCGACGCCGTCTTCGCTGCCCACGGCGACCTGCGCGAGCGGATCACCCAGAACGGCGACCTGCGGCGGTTCGTCAACGTCTATGTGTCCGGTGAGGACATTCGGTTTCAGCAGGGGCTGGAGACGGCAATCAACGAAGGCGACGAGGTCACGATCCTTCCCGCCGTCGCCGGTGGGTGACGGCCATCCCCGGCAGGGGTTCCACTTAACTTTTTTGTGGAACGACCCGGGCAGTCCTAGGGTGAGCAGCGCCAAAAAAGTACAAGACGTTCCACCCCTGCCGGGGATGGCCGTCAAGCGCCCGAGCGGGTGGGCTCGGCGATGGCGATGAAGCCGCCTGTCGTGATTCTCTGCGGGGGGAGAGGGACGAGGCTGCGGGAGCGGACGGAGTCGGTGCCCAAGGCGCTGGTGGAGATTGGGGGCAGGCCGATTCTTTGGCATGTGGTGCGGATCTACGCGGCGCAGGGGTTCGAGAGGTTTGTGCTGGCGACGGGGTATATGGGCGAGGCGGTGGCTGAGTTCGCGGCGGGGGAGCGGTGGCCGGGCGGGGTCGCGGTCGAGGCGGTTGACACCGGGCTCGACACGCCGACCGGCGGCCGCGTCGCGCGGCTCGGAGAGCGACTGGCGGGTGAGCGGTTCTGCGTCACCTACGCCGACGGAGTCGCCGACGTCGACCTCGACGCCCAGCTCGACTTCCACCGCGACCACGGCGCCCTGGCGACCGTGACCGTCGTGCGGCCGCACCTGCAGTGGGGCGTGGCCGAGCTCGGCGAGGACGACCGCGTGGCCGGCTTCGTCGAGAAGCCGCGCAGCGAGCACTGGATCAACGGCGGGTTCTTCTGCTTCGAGCCGGGCGCGCTGGATTATCTGGAGGAGGACAGCGTGCTGGAGCGCGAGCCGCTGCGCCGGCTTGCCGCCGAGGGCGAGCTGCGCGCCTTCCGCCACCAGGGCTTCTGGGACTGCATGGACACCTACAAGGACGCGGTGGTCCTCAACGACCTCTGGTCGAGCGGCGAGGCGCCGTGGCGGATCTGGGACGCGGCGGCGGCGGAGGCGCGGTGAAGCGGGCGCTGGTCACCGGCGGCCACGGCTTCGCCGCCTCTCACCTGGCCCGGGCGCTGCTCGAGCGCGGGGACTCGGTCACGGTGCTCGACCGCGGCGCGCCCCGCCTCTCCGGCCTGGAGCTGCAGGGAATCGCCGACGCGGTCGAGCTGGTCGAGGCCGACCTGCGCGAGGCGCGGCCGGTGGCGGCGGCGGTCGAGGCGGGGGAGTTCGACGTCGTCTTCCACCTCGCCGCGCAGACCCTGGTCGGCCCGGCCAACGCCGACCCGACCCCGACCTTCGAGACCAACGTGCGCGGGACCTGGAACCTGCTCGAGGCCTGCCGCCGCGCCGACGTGCCGGCGGTCGTCGTCGCCTCCTCCGACAAGGCCTACGGCCCCAGCAAGGAGCTGCCCTACCGCGAGGAGATGCGGCTGCGCCCGGCCTCGCCGTACGAGGCGAGCAAGGCGGCGGCCGACGCGATCGCGCTCAGCTACTGGCCGGCCTACGAGCTCCCGGTCGCCGTGACCCGCTTCGCCAACATCTACGGCGGCGGCGACCTCAACTTCTCCCGCCTCGTTCCCGAAGCCGTCTCGGCGCTGCTGGAAGGGCGGCCGCCGCGGCTCCGCTCCGACGGCAGCCCGGAACGAGACCTGCTCTACGTCGACGACGCGGTCGCCGCCTACCTGGCGATCGAGCACGCGGTCGGAGCGGGCGGCCCCGCCGCCGGGGAGGCATTCAACGCGGGCGGCGAGCGCCCCCACTCGGTCGCCGCGATCCTCGAGACGATCGCCGAGGTCTCGGGAACGGGCATCGCACCCGAGTTCAACGGCGCCGGCAGCCCGCCGGGTGAGATCGACCGCCAGTTCGTCGACTCGACCAAGCTGCGCGAGCTGACCGGCTGGCGCCCCGAGGTCGACCTCCGCGACGGGCTCGCCCGCACCCTCGACTGGTACCGCCAGCACCCGGAGGTAAGGGCGCAGCCTGGTAAGAGTAAGACTGGTATGATTCTTACTCAATGAGAATCACCAGCAAAGGCCAGGTCACGATTCCGAAGGAGATCCGCGAGGAGTTCGGCTTCCTGCCTGGAACTGAAATCGAATTCGTCCGCGAGGACAGCGAGATTCGGATCCGCAAGGTGCCCGGCGGTCGCACCCGCGGCGACGAGATCGTCGAGCACTTGGAAAAGGCGCATGGTGGCGACTACAAGATGACCACCGAGGAGGTTATGCGCCTTACCCGGGGAGAGGATTGGGGCACCGGCCGCTTAGAAGAGGGTGACGGCGACTCTCGTTGATTCGAATGTCCTGATCGATGTCCTCGGTAAGGACCCCGATTGGGCGGGGCGCTCCAAGAGCGCCATCCGGACGTTCGGGGCCACAGGTCCGTTGGTGATCAACGAGGTGATCTACGCCGAGGTGTCGGTTGGTTACGACGATACCGACCAACTCGATCATGATCTCTCGATTGACGACTTCCAGCGCGAGCACACGCCGTGGCCAGCCGCGTTCCTGGCCGGTAAGGCGTTTGTCGAGTATCGACGCAGAGGCGGCCCCCGCCGCTCCCCTCTGCCGGACTTCTTCATCGGGGCACACGCAGCTGTCGCCGGGTTGCGCCTGCTCACGCGCGATCCGGTCCGCTATCGCACCTACTTCCCGACCGTCGAGCTGATTGCACCGGGGTAGCCGGCGCCCGTCTTCTAGGCTGAGCCCATGTGCGGGCGCTTCACGGTCACGGCCAAAGACACGAAGACGATCGCCGACCGCTTCCAGGTCGAGCTGGAGAAGGCGCTCGAGCGGACCGGCGACGGTGCGGCGCCGCCGCCCTCGAAGGAGCGGGCGAAGGCGGCCGAGAAAGCGCTCGGGCGCTTCAACGTCGCCCCGACCCAGGAGATCCTCACGGTGCGCTCCTCACCCGACCCCGAGGAGGCGGCGCGGGGCGAGCGCGAGGCGCGCCTGATGCGCTGGGGCCTGGTGCCGCGCTGGGCCAAGGACCTCAAGGTCGGCTACCGGATGATCAACGCGAAAGCCGAGAACCTGACCGAGAGCCGCGCCTACGGGCCGCTGGTCGGCAAGTTCCGCCACCGCTGCCTGATCCTCGCCGACGGCTTCTACGAGTGGATGAAGGCCGAGGACCCGAAGCAGCCGCGCCAGCCCTGGCGCTTCACGGTCGACGGCGGCGAGCCCTTCACCTTCGCCGGCCTCTGCACCCGCAAGGAGTGGGAGGACCCCGGGGACCGCGGCTTCGACGACGGCTGGCTCTACAGCTGCACGATCGTCACCACCACCCCGAACGCGGTCGTCGCCCCGGTCCACGACCGGATGCCGGCGATCCTGCCCGGCCCCGAGGCCGAGGCCGCCTGGCTGAGGCCCGACCTCAGCCTCGAGGACGCGGTCGCGATGTGCGGTCCGCTCGACGCGCGGCGGATGGAGGGCGCCCCCGCCAACCCGAAGCTGAACAAGGTCGGCAAGGGGATCGAGGGGCCGGAGCTGCTGGTCGCCCCCGCCTGAGCGGCCGCGGCGCCTATTCCGCGATCCGCGGCGAGTGCCCCGGCAGGCCGCCGTGGGTGCGCACGGTCGCGGCGCCGGCGCTGGTGGTGAGGGTGCAGGCGATGCCGGCGGAGGGGACCGCGGTCGTCCTCCAGACCGAGGCGAAGCCGAGCTTCAGCGCTTCGGCGGGCGGCCCGGGCGGGAGGAACCATTCCCACCGCTCGCGCCCGACCCTGTAGGCGGGCCATTCGACCTTTACCCCGCGCTCGCTGGCGAACCGCTCGAAGGTGTCGCCGAATTCGACCAGGGCGAGGGTGCTGCCGTGCGAGCTGAATTCGACCACGACGTTCGCCGGCACTTCCTGCTTGAACGCTTCTTCGCTGGAGCGGGGATAGGAGGCGCGCGAGCCGGGGGTCTGGCCGACTTCGCTGCCGCTCGGGGCGCGCATCGAGCAGAGGACCCGCCCGCCGCCGACCGGGGCGCCGGCGTCGATCCGCAGCGTCGCGACCGCGCGGAAGAGCTCGTAGCCGCTGACGTTGAGCCCGCTGGCGCGGATGCCCGCTTCGGTCAGCCGCATCCGGCCGCCGCCCCCGGGGATCGCGACCGGCTTGGAGTCGGGGATCGGCCGGTGCCGCACCCATTCGACCGTCGCCGCGGAGCCGCTCGACTTGTCGGTGGCGAGGACTGCGGCGAGGACGCAGGCGAGCAGGCCGACCGCGACCACGATCAGCGCCCCTCGCGGGGGGCGGGTGTCGGCGGGGGTCTCGCTCACGGCCGCGACAGTATTGGAACCGGCAGCGGATTCGCCGCGCTCGGCTGCCGCGCCGGCCCGGGGAGTACCGTTTGGACGTGGCATCGAAGCCCACGCCGCTGCGCCCGAGGGCCGTCGAAGAGAAGACGGCCGTCGTGCACGGGCGGGCGATGACCTTTTCCGAGGCCGGCTCGGGCCCCGTCCTGCTGCTGATCCACGGGATGGCGGGCAACCGCGGCAACTGGCGGGCGGTGATCGAGCCGCTGGCCCGCGCCCACACCGTGATCGCTCCCGACCTGCCTGGCCACGGCGACTCGGAGCCGGGCGGTGGGGACTACTCGCTGGGCTCGCTCGCCTCCGCCCTGCGCGACCTCCTGCTGACGCTCGGGCACGAGCGCGCGACGCTGGTCGGGCACTCGCTCGGCGGCGGCGTCGCGATGCAGTTCAGCTACCAGTTCCCGGAGATGGTCGAGCGGCTGGTCCTCGTCTCCAGCGGCGGCCTCGGCCCCGAGGTGAGCGTGATCCTGCGCGCGGCCGCCCTCCCCGGCGCCGACCCCTTCATCGCCGCCACCGCCGGGGTCGGCCAGCGCGCGGGCTCGGCGCTGGGACGCGGCCTGGCGGCGGTCGGCCTGCGCCCGAACGCGGACGTCGCCGAGGTCGCCCGCGGCTACGCCTCCCTCGCCGAGCCGGACCGGCGAGCCGCCTTCCTCGCCACCCTGCGGGGGGTCATCGGCACCCGCGGCCAGCGCGTCGCCGCCGGCGACCGGCTCTACCTCGCCGACTCCCTCCCGATCCTGATCGCCTGGGGGTCGCGCGACCCGATCATCCCGGTCGGCCACGGCGAAGACGCCCACGCGGCGCTGCCGGGCAGCTGGCTCGAGATCTTCGAGGGCGCCGGGCACCTTCCCCAGCTGGAGGAGCCGGGGCGTTTCGCCGCCGTCCTCGAGCGCTTCCTCGCCGAGACCGAGCCGGCGAAGTTCGACCCAGACGAGTGGCGGGCCCACTTCAAGACCGCCTAGCCCTGTCGCAATAGCGCGCCCGGCAGGATTCGAACCTGCGACTTCCACCTCCGGAGGGTGGCGCTCTATCCAGCTGAGCTACGGGCGCAGCAGGGGGCAGTCTAGTCGCCGGGAGCGGCCGGTCGCGTAGGCTCAGCCGCCGTGGACCTGTCGGCGATCTTTCTCGGCACCGGTGGCTCGGTGCCCTCGGCGCGGCGCTCCACCGCGAGCGTGCTGATCGCGCGTGGGGGGGAGCGGCTGCTCTTCGACTGCGGGGAAGGCACCCAACGCCAGATGCAGCGCTCGATCGGCCTCTCCCAAGTCGACGAGGTCTACCTCACCCACTTCCACGCCGACCACATCCTCGGGCTGCCCGGCCTGCTGAAAACGTACGACCTGACCGATCGCCAGCCGCCGCTGACGGTCTACGGCCCACCGGGGCTGCGCGACCTCTTCGGCGTGATGAAGCCGTTGATCGGCCGGATGGGCTTCGAGATCGAGCTGATCGAGCTCGCGCCCGGCCAGGCCGTCGCCCACGAGGGATACGAGGTGCGGCCGTTCGAAGTCGCCCACAGCGCGCGCGCCTACGGCTACGCGTTGGTCGAGGACAGGCGCCCCGGGCGCTTCGACGTCGAGGCCGCCAAGCGCCTGGGCGTCCCGGAAGGGCCGAAGTTCGCCGCGCTTCAGCAGGGGGAGGAGGTCGAGGGCGCGGAGGGCACGGTCCGCCCGGAGCAGGTGGTCGGCGAGGACCGGCCCGGCCGCACCGTGGCGATCACCGGCGACACCTCGCCCTGCCCGGCGACGGTCTCGGCCGCCGCCGACGCCGAGCTCCTGATCCACGACGCCAGCTTCGCCGAGGAGGAGGCGCAGCGGGCGGCCGAAACCGGCCACTCGACCGTCGGCCAGGCGGCCGCGGTCGCCCGCGAGGCGCACGTCAAGCTGCTCGCCCTAGTCCACATCTCCTCCCGCTACCACGTCGGTTCGATCCTCGACGAGGCGCGGGAGGTCTACGAACCGACCGTCGCCCCGCGCGACTTTGACACGATCGAGATCCCATTCCCGGAGAAGGGCGATCCTCACCTAGTTCAAAACGGATCTCGCGAAAGAGACGATTCGGGAGACTGAGCCGTCGCCCCCCGCTGCTACGCTTGCGGCGTCCTTTAACCCGGTCCCGTGAGGCCAGGAAGGAAGCACAGGAGTGACCGAGAAGCTCGTGCTGGAGCACGATGACCTGCGGCGAACGCTGAAGCGGATCGCCCATGAGATCGCCGAGAAGAACCCCGATTCCTCCGATCTCGCGATCGTCGGCATTCACACTCGCGGCGCCGTCCTCGCCCGCCGCCTGCATGCGTTGCTCGCCGAGCTGACCGGGGCCGAGCTGCCGATCGGCGACATCGACATCTCCTTCTACCGCGACGACGTCGGGGCCAAGGAGCCCGGGTCCCAGCCGGTCGTCCACGCCTCCCACATCGACTTCGACCTCGCCGACCGCACCGTGGTGCTGGTCGACGACGTCCTCTACACCGGCCGCACCGTGAGGGCGGCGATCGAGGCTCTCTTCGACTACGGCCGCCCGCGCCGGGTCCAGCTCGCGGTGCTCTGCGACCGCGGCCACCGGGAGCTGCCGATCCGTCCCGACTACGTCGGCAAGAACCTGCCGACCTCGCGCGAGGAGCGCGTCAACGTCAGCCTCGAGGAGAGCGACGGGGTCGACCGGGTGACGATCTCCGACGCGGTGGAGGCGCTCGCGTGAGGCACCTGCTGGGGATCGAGCAGCTCTCGCGCGAGGAGATCGAGACGATCCTGGACCGCGCCGAGAGCTTCGCCGAGGTCGGCCGCCGCGACATCAAGAAGGTGCCGACCCTGCGCGGCCGCACCGTCGTCTCGCTCTTCTACGAGTCGAGCACCCGCACCTCGAGCTCCTTCGAGCTCGCCGCGAAGCGGCTCTCGGCCGACCTGGTCTCGGTCAAGGCGAGCGGCTCCTCGGTCGAGAAGGGCGAGTCGCTGAAGGACACGGTCGCCACCCTCTCCGCCTACGACCCCGCCGCGATCGTGATCCGCCACCCCTACGCCGGCGCCGCGCAGATGGTCGCCGGGTGGACGACCGCGTCGGTGGTGAACGCCGGCGACGGCAAGCACGAGCACCCGAGCCAAGCCCTGCTCGACGTCTACACCCTGCGCCGCCGACTCGGGTCGCTGGAGGGGACGCGGATCTGGATCGTCGGCGACGTCCTCCACAGCCGCGTCGCCCGCTCCAACCTGATCGCCTTCCGGCGGATGGGCGCCGAGGTCACCGTCTGCGGGCCGCCGACCCTGATCCCGCGCGGGATCGAGGAGCTCGGCTGCGAGGTCTCCCACTCGCTGGAGCGGCTCGGCGAGGCCGAGGTCGTCTACGCGCTGCGGATGCAGCGCGAGCGGATGAGCGACAGCTTCGTCCCCTCGCTGCGCGAGTACGCGGCGAGCTTCCAGATCGACACCCGGCGCCTCAACCCGCGCCAGCTGCTGATGCACCCCGGGCCGGTCAACCGCGGGGTCGAGATCTCCGCCGAGGCGATCGACTCGCCGCAGTCGCTGATCGCCGAGCAGGTCGCGGCGGGCCTGGTCGTGCGGATGGCGATCCTCTACGAGCTGCTGGCCGGCGGCGAGCACCCGGTGCCGGCGCGCGAGGGCGACGCCGCCCAACCGACTCCGATCGGGCAGCCGGCGTGAGGGCGCGGCAGTCCTTTCGGTCGCCATGCGTGTCAAAAGACTGCCGCGTGGTCGATCGATGAGCCTCGCCGACGCGCTCGACATGCGTCCCGGCGAGGACGCGAACGTGGTCCTGCGCCGGGCCAGCGTGCTCGACCCCGTGGCGGGGATCGAGGGGGTTCACGACGTGGTCGTCCGCGACGGCCGCATCGCCGAGCTGGCGGCGCCCGGTGAGGGGGAGGCCGAGGGCGCCGAGCTGGTCGAGGCCGAGGGGCTGCACGCCTTCCCGGCCTTCTTCGACCCGCACGTCCACCTGCGCGCCCCCGGCCAGGAGCACAAGGAGGACGTCGAGACGGGCACCCGCGCCGCCGCCGCCGGCGGCTACTGCGGGATCCTCGCGATGGCGAACACCGAGCCGCCGGTCTCGACCGCCGCCGACGTCGTCGCGCTGCGCGAGCTGGCGCGGGCCGACGCCTCGGTCCCGGTCGGCTTCCTCGCCACCGTCACCCGCGAGATGGCCGGCGAGGAGCTGACCGAGATGGTCGAGCTGCGCGAGGCGGGCGCGCTCGGCTTCTCCGACGACGGGCTGCCGATCGCCAGCGCCCGGGTGATGCGCCGCGCGCTCCAGTACCAGCGCCTCTGCGGGGGCACGATCGCCCTCCACGAGGAGGACCCGGAGCTCTCCGGCGACGGCGTCATGCACGAGGGCCCGGTCTCGGCGGCGCTCGGCCTCGCCGGCATCCCCTCCGTTTCCGAGTCGACGACGATCGCCCGCGACGCGGCGCTCGCCGCCTACGAGGATGCCCGCATCCACGTCCAGCACCTCTCCGCCGCCGAGTCGGTGGAGATCGTGCGCGCGGCCAAGGCCGCGGGAGTGCGGATCAGCGCCGAGGCCAGCCCTCACCATCTCTGCCTCACCGACGAGGCGGTGCGCAGCCTCGACCCGCGGCGCTTCAAGATGAACCCGCCGCTGCGCTCCGAGGCGGACCGCCAGGCCCTGATCGCCGGCCTGCGCGACGGCACGATCGAGTGCATCGCCACCGACCACGCGCCGCACTCCTCCGAGGAAAAGGACGTCCCCTTCGAGCAGGCGGCGATGGGGGTGACCGGCCTCGAGACCGCCTTCGCGGCGCTCCACACCGAGCTGGTCCTGCCCGGGGCGATCGGGCTCGAGCTGCTGGTCGAGCGGCTGGCCGGCGGCGCGGCGCCGTTCGGCCTCGACCGCCCGACCCTGGCGCCGGGCGCGGAGGCGAACGTCGCCCTCTGCGACCTCGCGGCGGAATGGACGGTGGGCGAGGACGGCTACGAGAGCCGCTCGCAGAACTCCTGGTGCGCCGGCCGCACGCTGACCGGCCGCGTGCTGATGACCCTCGCCGCCGGCCGGGTCGCCTTCCGCCTGCGCAGCTTCAGCCTGGGAGTGGCGGCTTGAAGCCGGGCGCCATTTTCGACCCATGGCCAAGCAGGGCGCCCGAGCGGGGGGGATTCGCGTGAGCGCGTACCTGCTGCTCGAGGATGGGACGCGCCTCGACGGGCTCGCCTGCGGCGGGGAGGGGCCGATCACCGGCGAGGTCGTCTTCAACACCGCGATGACGGGCTACCAGGAGTCGGTCACCGACCCCTCCTACGCGGGGCAGATCATCGTCTTCACCTACCCCCTGATCGGCAACTACGGCGTCAGCGCGGCGGCGATGGAGTCCGACCGGGCCCACGCCCGCGGCGTCGTCATGCGAGACGCCAAGAACCGCGAGGACGTCGCCACCGCCGAGGGCGGCTGGCTCGACTGGCTCGGCGACCGCGGCGTCGCCGGGATCGGCGGGGTCGACACCCGCGCCCTCGTCCGCCACATCCGCGACCGCGGCGCGATGCGGGGCGGGATCTTCCCCGCCGAGACACCCGAGGCACAGGCGCGCGAAGCGGTCGCCGCCGAGCCCTCGATGGCCGGCGCCGACCTCGCCCGCACCGTCACCCCGCCGGAGCTGGTCCGCTTCGAGGGCGACGGCCCGCATGTGGTCGGGATCGACACCGGGGTCAAGCTCAGCATCGTCCGCCAGCTGCGCGAGCACGGCTGCAGGCTCACCCTGCTGCCCTGCGACACGAGCCCCGAGCAGGTGCTGGCCGAGGACCCCGACGTGGTCTTCCTCGCCAACGGGCCAGGCGACCCGGCGGCGCTCGACTACGTGGTCGACATGGTGCGCGAGATCGTCGGCAAGCGGCCCGTCTTCGGCATCTGCCTCGGCCACCAGCTGCTCTGCCGGGCAATCGGGCTGAGCACCTACAAGCTCCCCTTCGGGCACCGCGGCGCCAACCACCCGGTCAAGGACCTGGAGACCGGGAGAATCGACATCACCTCCCAGAACCACGGCTTCGCGGTCGAGGGCCCGGGCGGCGAGCCGCGGATCGAGGGCGATGAGCCGGTGCGCTGGGAGACCGACTTCGGGGTCGCCGAGCTCTCCCAGCTCAACCTCTACGACCGCACGGTCGAGGGCCTGGTGCTGCGCGACGTCGCCGGCGCGACCGTCCAGTACCACCCCGAGGCCGGCCCCGGCCCGCACGACGCCCGCCACCTCTTCGACCGCTTCCTCGCCCTAGCCGCCTGACGATGCCGCGCCGCGACGACATCCGCAAGATCCTCCTGATCGGCTCGGGGCCGATCGTGATCGGCCAGGCCGCCGAGTTCGACTACTCGGGCGTCCAGGCCTGCAAGGTGCTGCTCGAGGAGGGCTTCGAGGTGGTGCTCGTCAACTCCAACCCGGCGACGATCATGACCGACCCCGAGTTCGCCACCGCCACCTACATCGAGCCGCTGCTGCCCGGCCCGGTCACCGCGATCCTCGAGAAGGAGCGCCCCGACGCGCTGCTGCCCACCCTAGGCGGCCAGACGGCGCTCAACCTGGCGATGTCGCTGCACGAGGACGGCACCCTGGAGCGGCTTGGGGTCGAGCTGATCGGCGCCGACGCGGCGGCGATCCGCCGCGCCGAGGACCGCGAGGAGTTCCGCCGCACGATGACCGAGGCCGGCCTGCGCATCCCCTGGTCGATGACCGTGGAGACGGTCGGGGAGGCGGAGGAGGCGCTGGCCGACGGCCGCGTCACGCTGCCGGCGATCGTCCGCCCGGCCTTCACCATGGGAGGCCAGGGCGGCGGCGTCGGGCGCACCGAGACCGAGCTGCGCCAGGTCGTCTCCGAGGGCCTCGCGGCGAGCCCGATCAACCAGGTGCTGGTCGAGGAGTCGGTGATCGGCTGGGGCGAGTTCGAGCTCGAGGTGATGCGCGACCGCAACGACAACGTGGTGATCGTCTGCTCGATCGAGAACGTCGACCCGATGGGCGTCCACACCGGCGACTCGGTCACCGTCGCCCCGGCGCAGACGCTGACCGACGCCCTGTACCAGGACCTGCGCGACCAGGCGATCCGGGTGATCCGGGCGATCGGGGTCGAGACCGGCGGCTCCAACGTCCAGTTCGCGGTCAACCCGCGAGACGGGGAGATCGTCGTGATCGAGATGAACCCGCGCGTCTCGCGCTCCTCGGCGCTGGCCTCGAAGGCGACCGGCTTCCCGATCGCGAAGATGGCGGCGAAGCTGGCGGTCGGCTACGCGCTGGAGGAGATCCCCAACGACATCACCCGCGCGACTCCCGCCTCCTTCGAGCCGACGATCGACTACGTCGTCACCAAGATCCCGCGCTTCGCCTTCGAGAAGTTCCCGGGCTCGGAGGGCCGCCTCTCCACCTACATGCAGAGCGTCGGCGAGGCGATGGCGATCGGCCGCACCTTCCGCGAGTCCTTCGCCAAGGCGATGCGCTCGCGCGAGCTCGACGCCGCGCTCGAGCCGCCGGAGTCCGACGAGGAGCTGCTCGCCGCCCTGGAGCGGCCCTGCGCGGAGCGCTTCGACCTGGTGCTGGAGGCGTTCCGCCGCGGCCTCGGCGTCGAGGCGGTGCACGAGCGCTGCCTGGTCGACCGCTGGTTCCTGCGCGAGCTGGAGGCGCTGGCGCGCGAGGGGGACGGGACCGAGGGCCTGGCCCGCACCTACAAGTCGGTCGACACCTGCGCGGCCGAGTTCGAGGCGGCGACGCCCTACTACTACTCCGGCCACGAGCGCCCGCGGCCGGACGGCGGCCCTCCCGCCTCCGAGGTGCGCCGCGGCGAGCGCGACTCGGTGGTGATCCTCGGCGCCGGCCCGAACCGGATCGGCCAGGGGATCGAGTTCGACTACTGCTGCGTGCATGCGGCGATGACCGCCCGCGAGCTCGGCCGCGACGCGGTGATGGTCAACTGCAATCCGGAGACGGTCTCCACCGACTACGACACCTCCGACCGCCTCTACTTCGAGCCGCTGACCGCCGAGGACGTGCTCGCCGTCTGCGAGCAGGAGCGCCCGCAGGGGGTGATCGTCCAGTTCGGCGGCCAGACGCCGCTGAAGCTCGCCCGCACCCTCGAAGAGGCGGGGGTGCCGCTGCTCGGGACGCCTGTTCACGCGATTCACCTGGCGGAAGACCGCGGCCGCTTCGGCGACCTGCTCCGCAGGCTCGGCGTCAAGCACCCGCCCTACGGGACGGCGCTCTCGGCCCCGGAGGCCGAGGAGATCGCCGCCGCGGTCGGCTTCCCGCTGCTGGTCCGGCCCTCCTACGTGCTCGGCGGCCGGGCGATGGAGATCTGCTACTCGACCGAGGACCTGGCCGCCTACCTGCGCACCCACGTCAAGGCCGATCAGGAGCACCCGCTGCTGCTCGACCGCTTCCTCGAGAACGCGATCGAGGTCGACGTCGACGCGCTCGGCGATGGGGAGGAGGTCTGGGTCGCCGGGATCATGCAGCACGTCGAGGAGGCCGGCGTCCACTCGGGAGACTCGGCCTGCGTGATCCCGCCGCTCAGCCTCGGCGAGCCGATGCTGGAGGAGATCCGCGAGACGACCCGGAGGATCGCCCTCGAGCTCGGGGTGATCGGCCTGATCAACATCCAGTACGGGGTCGCGGGCGGCGAGCTGTACGTGATCGAGGCCAACCCGCGCGCCTCGCGCACGGTGCCCTTCGTCTCCAAGGCGATCGGGGTGCCGCTGGCGAAGCTGGCCTGCCGGCTGATGCTGGGCGAGCGGCTCGCCGACCAGGAGCTGCCGAGCGGCCCGATCGAGCACGTCAGCGTCAAGGAGGCGGTCCTGCCCTTCGCCCGCTTCGCCGGCGCCGACTCGGTGCTCGGCCCGGAGATGAAGAGCACCGGCGAGGTGATGGGGATCGCCGCCGACTTCCCGACCGCCTTCGGCAAGGCGCAGGCGGCGGCGGGCGTGAGGCTGCCGCGCGAGGGCTCGGTCTTCATCACCGTCACCGACACCGACAAGCCCGCCGCGACCCAGCTCGCCGCCCGCTTCCACGACCTCGGCTTCGAGGTGATCGCGACCGGCGGCACCGCCCAGGCGATCGAGCGGATGGGGGTGCCGGTGACCCGGATCAACAAGCTCAACGAGGGCTCCCCGCACGTCCTCGACCTGATCCGCAAGCGCAGCTGCGACCTGGTGATCAACACCCCGACCGGCTCGGGCGCGCGCGCCGACGGCTACGAGATCCGCACCGCCGCCGTCCGCCACGGCATCCCCTGCGTGACGACGATGACCGGCGCCACCGCGGCGGTGCGGGCGATCGCCGCCGGCCGCGAGGCGGACGCCGAGGTGCGCAGCCTGCAGGAGATCCACGGGGCGGGTTCCTCTCGGCATGCGAGAGGAAAACGCCACGGCGGGGTCGAGTCCGCCCAGCCTCGATGACCGCTCCCTTCGGGCGCCGCCTCTGCGAGGTGGGGGAGAGCCGGCCCTCCGGCGGCTACCGGGTCTTCTCCCTGATCGACCGCCAGGGCCCGGAGCCGCTCCCGGGCCAGTTCTACATGCTGGCGACGGAGCGGCGATGGGAGGAGCGCGACGGCCGGCCCTACCTGCCCCGGGCGCTCTCGGTGGCCGAGACCGCTCCGAGCAGGGACGGGGTGCGCCTCGACTTCCTGGTCGAGGGAATCGGCCCCGGCACCGAGCGGCTCTGCGAGCTCGAGGAGGGCGAGCGGGTCTGGGTGACGGGTCCGCTCGGCAACCGGTTCCGGGAACCCAAGCTTGTGAGCGCCGATGCAGCCGGCGCGGTCCTCGTCGGCGGCGGCATCGGAGTAGCCCCCCTGGCGATCCTCCGCCGCCGGTTCTCGGAAGCCGGCATCCCTCAGCGCGTCCTGCTCGGCTTCCGAGACCGGGAGCACTCTGGAGGCCTCGACCTCTTCTGCGGCACCGGAGGCGATCTCTGCCCCGAGGTCCGCCTCGCCAGCGACGACGGTCATACCGGCCACCACGGCTTCGTCACCGATCTCCTAGTGGCCATCCTCGAAGGCGACGACGCCACCTCCGCGATCGTCTACTCCTGTGGCCCCCCCTCAATGCTGGAAGCGATCGCCGGGCTCTGCGGCGACCGCGACGTCCCCTACCAGCTCGCCGAGGAGTCACCGATGGCATGCGGCTTTGGAGCCTGCTTCGGCTGCGCGGTCCCGAACCCCAACGGCGACGGCTACATCCGCCTCTGCGTCGATGGGCCGGTGCTTTCCGGGCCGGCTGACCCTGTGCACCCGGCTGGAACAGCTAGTGAAGTCGAGACTTCCCTGCCGGGGGGTGGCGCCGTAGGGGGGCCCATGCCCGAGGAAGCTTCAGCTACCGCAGGGCATGGGGGGTCCCCTGCGGCGACAGGACCCGCCGGCCCGGAGACCTCGGTCGACTTCTGCGGCCTCCGACTGAAGCACCCGGTGATCAACGCGTCTGGCACCTATGACGCGATCGCGGCACGGAAGGTCTTCGGCGACGAGCTGCTCCAAGACTTCCCGTTCTCGGCATTCGTCTCGAAGACGATCACCCTTGAGCCGCGAACGGGGAACGAGCCGCAGCGGATCTGGGAGACGCCGGCGGGGATGCTGAATTCGATTGGTCTACCGAACAAGGGCCTCGACGGCTTCCTGGCGGAGGACCTGCCGCCGCTGGCGGAGCTGCCGGTGCCGCTGATCGTCTCGGTGATGGCGACGAGTCGCGAGGACTTCGGGCGGCTGGTGGAGGCGGTCGCCGCGCGGGACGAGGTCGACGCGATCGAGCTCAACGTCTCCTGCCCCAACGTCCACTCCGGCCTGATCGTCGGCGAGCGGCCGGAGGAGACCGAGGCGCTGCTCGAGGCGCTGCGGCCGCTGACGGAGAAGCCGTTGATCGTGAAGCTGACCCCGAACGTGGCCGATCCCGGCGCGGTCGCGGTCGGCGCGCAGGACGGCGGCGCCGACGCGGTCTCCCTGATCAACACGCTGAAGGCGAGCGCCTTCGACTCCGCCGGGCGGCCGGCCCTGGCCGCGGGCCACGGCGGCCTCTCGGGGCCCGCGGTGCGACCGATCGCGCTGCAGCAGGTGCGCGCCGTCGTCGCGGCCACCGACCTTCCCACGATCGGCATGGGCGGCATCTGCAGCGGCGCCGACGCGCGCGAATTCCTCGCCGCCGGGGCCGGCCTGGTCGCGATCGGGACCGAGAATTTCCGCGACCCGCGGGCCGGCTCCCGCGTCGCCGCGGAGCTCGCCGCGGCCGGCTCGCGCCCCACCGGGCCGAAGGTCGTGCTCGACCTCGACTAGAGGTTGAGATGAATTTGGGCGCAATTCGCCTTTCGGGCCTTGCACGCCCCCGAGGCGCGGCTATACTCGCCGCCCACATGGCAGCCCCTCCAGTCAAGACCTCAGCCGCCGCGCCCGAGCGGTCCCTGGATCAGAGGATGGAGGCGCTGAGGCGGGCGAACGACATCCGCACCGCCCGCGCGAAGCTGAAGAAGGACCTGAAGGCGAGCCGCGCGAACATCCACGCGATCCTCCTCGACCCGCCCGACTACGTGCTGACCGCCAAGGTCTTCGACATGCTCCTCGCGGTACCGAAGTACGGCCGGGTGAAGGCCAATCGAATACTCAACCAATGCCGGATCTCGCCCTCGAAGACGATCGGCGGCCTCTCCCAGCGCCAGCGCAATGAGCTGGTCACGTTACTGCGCCGCTAGGCGACCGCCGCGCCGTTCAATATCCGCGGCCGCGTGGCCAAAGTCTTCGTCATAACCGGGCCCTCGGGGGTCGGCAAGGGAACCCTGATCCGGGAGCTGCTGGCGCGCGTGCCCGATCTCGAGCTCTCGATCTCGGCGACCACCCGCGAGCCGCGAGCGGGGGAGGTCGACGGGCGCGACTACCACTTCCTTAGCCGCGAGGAGTTCGACCGCCGGGTCGCGGCGGGCGACTTCCTCGAGTTCGCCACCTACAGCGACAACCGCTACGGCACCCTGCGCACCGAGGTCGAGCGGCGGCTCTCCGCCGGTCGCTCGGTGGTGCTCGAGATCGAGGTCCAGGGCGCGCGCCAGGTGCGGGCGGCGATGCGCGAGTCGGTCCAGGTCTTCATCGCGCCGCCCGCGCCGGCGGTCCTGCGCGAACGCCTCGACGCCCGCGGCACCGACGCGCCGGCGGCGATCGACGCCCGCCTCGAGGTCGCCGCGCAGGAGATGGCGGCCCAGGACGAGTTCGCCTACCGGGTCGTCAACGAGGATCTCGGCCGCGCCGCCACCGAGCTGGAGGGGATCGTGCGCGCCGAGCTCGGCCTGCCGCTAGACTCCGCCGCCGGATGATCAAACCACGCGTAGACCAGCTGCTCGACCACGCCGACTCCCACTACGCCGCCGTCGTCGTCGCGGCGAAGCGGGCGCGGCAGATCAACAGCTACTTCCACAACCTCGGCGAGGGCGGCTTCGGGGAGTACCCGCCGCCGATGGTCGAGGTGGGCGCCCAGCGGAACTACCTCTCGATGGCGCTCCAGGAGCTTGCCGACGGCAAGCTCAAATACGAGTACCGCGCTTAGCGCCCGTCCGGGGCGCGCACCCGAGGAGCCGACAGATGGCCAGAGTCCTGCTTGGCGTCAGCGGTGGAATAGCCGCCTTCAAGGCGCTCGAAGTCGCGCGCCTGGCGACGCTCGCCGGTCACGGCGTGCGGGTGGCGATGACCGAGGCGGCGACCCGCTTCGTCGGCCCCGCCTCCTTCGAGGGGATCGTCGGCGCCCCGGTGCTGATCTCCGAGTTCGAGCGCGACCCGATGCGCGGCGCCTTCCCCGGCGAGGAGCAGATCGGGCACGACCCGATCGGCCACCTCGAGCTGGCGGCGCGCTGCGACGCCTTCCTCGTCGCGCCGGCCTCCGCCAACACCGTCGCCAAGCTCGCCGCCGGCCTCGCCGACTCGATGCTGACCACCTCCTTCCTCGCCTGCGCGGCGCCGCGGCTCGTCGCCCCGGCGATGAACGACCGCATGTACGCGGACGCGGCGACGCAGGCGAACCTGGCGACGCTGCGCGAGCGCGGGGTGGAGGTGATCGAGCCCGAGGAGGGGAGGCTCGCCTCGCGCGGCGAGTACGGTCGCGGCCGGCTGCCGGACCCCGAGCGGCTGCTCGCCCGGCTCGAAGCCGTGCTGCCGACCGGCGATCGTCCCTGGGACGGCCTCCGAGTGCTGGTCACCGCCGGTGGCACCCGCGAGCCGCTCGACCCGGTTCGCTACCTCGGCAACCGCTCCAGCGGCCGCATGGGCATCGCCCTCGCCGCCGCCGCGGCCCGCCGCGGCGCCGAGGTGACGATGATCGCCGCCAACGTCTCCCTCTCCGAGCCCGCCGGCGTCCGCCGAATCGAGGTCGAGACGACCGAGCAGATGCAGCGCGCGGTGGGCGAGGAGTTCGGGGGGGCCGACGTCCTGCTGATGGCCGCGGCGCCGGCCGACTTCCGGCCGGTCGAGGTCGCCGCCGGGAAGCTCGCCCGCGGCGGCGCGCTCGACCTGCGCCTCGAGTCGACCGAGGACATCCTCGCCTCGCTACCCGACCGGAGGGAGGAGCAGACGGTGGTCGCCTTCGCGGCCGAAGCGGGCGAGAACCTCGACCGCGCCCGCGAGAAGCTAACCCGCAAGAACGCCGACCTGATAGTCCTCAACGACATCTCGAACCCCGAGATCGGCTTCGAGACCAAAGACAACGCCGTAACCCTGATCGACTCGGCGAGCGAGACCCACATCCCGATCAACTCCAAGGACGCCATCGCCGACGCGATCTTGGATCGAGTGAGCACGCTCCGAGGCAGGAAAGCCCGCCAACCCCGTTGACCGGCGGGTGGCGCGGTGGCGGGGGTCCCCCATAGCGCAGGGCGCGGAGCGCCCGAGCACATGGGGGAGGCCGCCGCGACAGGACCCGCCGGCCGGCCCGGCCGCGCGAGCTATACTCCCTTCAAGCTTTTTCGATACGTATCACGTACGAGAAGTGGGCCTGGCCCACTTTTTTTTCGCCCCAAACCAGGCATGAGCGATCTCCAGCAGGACATCCAGCAGCAGCTCTCCGAGCTCGACTCCGAGCTCGACCTGCTCGCCGTGGAGCGCCCCGGCAGCGAATCGCTGCGCATCTTCATCGACCACCCGGCCGGGGTCGACCTGGCGCTCTGCGAAAGGGTCACCAAGCACCTCGGCCATCTCCTGGTTGACTACTCGCTGGAGGTCTCTTCACCCGGCCCGAAGCACCGTCGCCCCGCCACCCCTCCCGAGACCAAGGAGCCGACTCAGTGAGCAAGGAGATCGTCGACGCAGTCAAAGCGCTCGAGCAGGAGAAGGGAATCTCCGCCGACAAGTTGATGGACGCCCTCGAGGACGCCCTGCTCTCCGCCTACAAGAAGACGCCCGGCGCGGCCAAATACGCGCGCGTCGACCTCGACCACCAGACCGGCGACTTCCGCGTCTTCGAGCTGATCCTGCCGCCGGAGCTGGAGGAGAAGCTGCTCGCCGAAGCGGCCGAGCAGCAGGAGGAGCCCGAGATCGACCCGGAGACTGGCGAGATGCGCGAGCCCGAGGAGCCGGAGCTCGACCCGGAGATGATCGCCCCTTACGAGGACCAGATCGAGACCCGCGACGTCACCCCGGACGACTTCGGCCGGATCGCCGCGCAGACCGCGAAGCAGGTGATCCTGCAGCGGATCCGCGAGGCCGAGCGCCAGATGATGTACGACGAGTACCAGGACCGGGTCGGAGAGCTGGTCACCGGGATCATCCAGCAGTCCGACAAGCGCTACACGCTGGTCCAGCTGCGCGAGCGGGTCGAGGCGCTGCTGCCGAAGTCCGAGCAGGTCTACAACGAGCGCTACGACCACGGGATGCGGGTGAAGGCGGTGATCACCGACGTCTCGGACTCGACCAAAGGCCCGGCGATCGTCGTCTCCCGCCGCAGCCCCGAGCTGATCAAGAGCCTGTTCGAGCTGGAGGTCCCGGAGATCGCCGACAAGCTGGTCGAGATCGTCGGGGTCGCCCGCGAGCCGGGCTACCGCTCGAAGATCGCCGTCGTCTCCCACGCCGACGGGGTCGACCCGGTCGGCGCCTGCGTCGGCCCGCGCGGCTCGCGGGTGCGGATGGTCGTCTCCGAGCTGCGCGGCGAGAAGATCGACATCATCCCCCACAACGACGAGCCGGCCCGCTTCGTCGCCAAGGCGCTCTCGCCGGCGCGGGTGCGCGAGGTGATCGTCGACGACGAGGAGCGGCAGGCGACCGTGATCGTGCCCGACGACCAGCTCTCGCTGGCAATCGGCCGCGACGGCCAGAACGCCCGCCTCGCCGCCCGCCTCACCGGCTGGCGCGTGGACATCAAATCGGAGACCGAGTTCGCCGCCGACGAAACCGAGATTGAGTTCGAGGGCGAGGAACAGTTCGACGGGCGCTGCCTGGCGGTGCTCTCGAACCGGCGCCGCTGCCCCAACGCGGCGCTCCCCGGCTCCACCTACTGCGGCCTGCCGCAGCACCAGGCGCTGTCGCGGTTCGAGACCAGCCAGGTCGAGATCCTGGCCGGCGTCTCCGAGGCCGAGGTCGAGATCCTCGCCGACCCCGACGCCGACCAGGGCCAGGTCGACGAGATCGTCGAGCGGGCCACCGAGGGCTTCGTAGAGCCGGAATACGAAGACGTTCCGGCCGCGGGCGACGCTGACGACGGAGGTCCGGCCGATTCGGCCGGCGAGGAGGCCGAGCCGGTTGCCGAGGAGGCGGAGCAGTCTTAGTGGCTAAGAAGCGGGTTCACGAGATCGCGAAAGCGAACGGGCTCAGCAGCAAGGAGCTGCTGGCGGCGCTGAAGGCCGCCGGCGTGGAGGCCAAGGCCGCGGCCTCGAGCGTCGAGGAGTCCGATGCGTCGAAGGCGATCGCCGTCGCCAAGGGCGACGGCGGCGCGAAGAAGGCGCCGGCCGCCGAGGCCGCGCCGAAGCCGAGCCCGAGCGCCGAGAAGCCCGCTCCCGCCGCGCCCAAAGCCGCGGCGGCTTCCCCCGCCAAACCCGCTCCCTCCGCGGCCGAGCCCGCCGGCGCCGCGAAACCGGCCGTCGCGCCCGGCTCGAAAGCCCGGGGGTCGACCAAGCCGGTGCGAGCCGCCGGCGCTCCACAGAGCCCCGGCGGCGGCGCCGGAGGAGCGAAGAAACGCCGCGTCGTGATCGACTCGCAGGCCGCCCGCCGCGACCAGATGGGCGGCCCGCCGCCGCAGCGCCCGCCGCGGCGCCGCGGCGGTCGGCGACGCCGGCCGCTGCTCGAGGAGCCGCCGGCCAGGCCGGAGACGCCCGCCGAGCCCGAGGCGACCAAGGTCAACTCCGGCGCGACCGTGCGCGAGGTCGCGGAGACGCTCGGGCTCGCCCCCGCCGAGGTGATCAAAAAGCTGATGACGATGGGGGAGATGGCGACCCTCACCCAGACCCTCACCGACGAGTCGGTCCGCGCGATCGCCGACGAGTACGACCGCAAGCTGGAGATCGTCACCGCCGCCGAGGAGGAGCCGCAGGAGCCCGAGTTCTCCGACGCCGAGGAGGACCTCCTCGCCCGCCCGCCGGTGGTCACGATCATGGGCCACGTCGACCACGGCAAGACCTCGCTGCTCGACGCGATCCGCGAGACCGAGGTCGCCGCCGGCGAGGCCGGCGGCATCACCCAGCACATCGGCGCCTACCAGGTCCACCACGACGAGAAGACGATCACCTTCCTCGACACGCCCGGCCACGCCGCCTTCACCGCGATGCGCGCCCGCGGCGCCAAGGTCACCGACGTCGCCGTGGTCGTGGTCGCCGCCGACGACGGGGTGATGCCCCAGACCAAAGAGGCGATCGACCACGCCCGCGCCGCCGAGGTGCCGATGCTGATCGCCATCAACAAGATCGACAAAGAGGGCGCCAACCCCGAACGCGTGCGCACCGAGCTCGCCTCCGAGGGCCTCTCGCCCGAGGAGTGGGGCGGGGACACGGTCTTCTGCGAAGTGTCAGCCAAGACCCACGAGGGCCTCGACAACCTGCTCGACATGATCCTGCTGGTCACCGAGCTCGAGGAGCTCGGGGCCAACCCCGCCGCCCCCGCCTCGGGAACCGTGATCGAGTCCCAGCTCGATCCCGGCCGCGGCCCGGTCGTCACCGTGCTGGTCCAGCGCGGCACGCTGAAGGTCGGCGACTCGCTGGTCGCCGGCCCGCAATGGGGCCGGGTGCGCGCGATGCAGGACTTCACCGGCGCCCGAGTGGAGGCGGCCGGGCCCGGGATGCCGGTCGAGGTGCTCGGCTTCGACGGGGTCAGCGACGCCGGCGAGTTCGTGCAGGCGGTGGAGAACGACCGCCGCGCCCGCCAGCTCGCCCAGGAGCGCGCCAACCGGCTGAAGACCGAGGCTCTGGCCCGCCGCCAGGCCCGCAAGGTCAGCCTCGACGAGGTCTTCGCCCGCGCCCAGGAGGGCGAGATCAAGGAGCTCGACATCGTCCTCAAGGCCGACGTGGCCGGCTCGCTGGAGGCGCTCCAGGACGAGATCGCCAAGGTCCCGCAGGAGCGCGTCGCGATCAACATCATCCACTCGCAGACCGGCGGCATCAACGAGTCCGACGTGATGCTCGCCTCGGCCTCCGACGCGATCATCATCGGCTTCAACGTGCGGCCGCTGGCCGACGCCCGCCGCGCCGCCGAGCGCGAGGGCGTCGACGTCCGCACCTACTCGGTGATCTACAAGGTCACCGAGGACCTGCGCAACGCGATGGAGGGGCTGCTGGAGGCGGTCGAGGTCGAGGAGACTGTGGGCGAGGCCGAGGTCAAACAGACCTTCAAAGCCTCCAAGGTCGGCCGCATCGCCGGCTGCGTGGTCAGCGAGGGCAGGGTCGCCCGCGACGCCAGCGTCCGCCTGATCCGCGAGGGCACGGTCGTCTGGACCGGCAGGCTCGGCTCCCTGCGCCGCTTCAAAGACAACGTGCAGGAGGTCGAGGAAGGCCAGGACTGCGGCATCGTCCTCGACGGCTACGCTGACGTCAAGGAGGGCGACGTGCTCGAGTTCTTCCAGACCAAGCAGGTCGAGCAGACGCTCGAGTGAGGGGCAACCTGAGATGGCCGGCGCTCGAATGCGGCGCATCAACGAGGCGCTGCGCGAGGTCGTCGGCACGGCGATCGCGAGCGACCTCAGCGATCCCCGGATCGGCTTCGTGACCGTGACCTCGGTCGAGACCAGCCCCGACCTGCGCACCGCCAAGGTGTACGTCAGCGTGCTGGGGAACGAGGAGGAGCGCGCGGCGACGCTCGACGGCTTAGGCTCCTCGCACGGCGTGATCCAGTCGCGGATCGCGGCCGAGACCCGGATGAAGCGCACGCCGACCCTCACCTTCCACTACGACGACACGGTCGAGCAGGGGATGCGGATCTCGAAGCTGCTCGAGGACGAGCCGCCCGAGCCGGAGGCCGAGCGATGAACGGAGTGGCCCCCGTCGCCTCCGACCTCGAGCGCGTCGCCGCCGAGCTGCGCTCGCGCGAGCGCTTCCTGCTCACCGCCCACGAGGGCCCCGACGGCGACGCGCTGGGCTCGCTGCTCGGCATGCACCACCTGCTCACCCGGCTCGGCAAGGACTCGGTGATGTTCCTCGCCGCGAAGGAGTTCCCGCTGCCGATCGAGTACCGCTTCCTGCCCCTGGAGGAGGTCTTCCACGAGCCGCCCGCGGACATGGCCGACCGCACCGTCGTCTTCCTCGACTGCGGCAACATCGACCGCATGCCGGTCGACTTCCTCACCGAAGCCGGCGGCGACGTGATCAACATCGACCACCACCACGACAACACCCGCTTCGGCGACTTCAACCTGGTCGACGTCGACGCCTCCTGCACGGCGGAGATCGTCTACGACCTCGCCGTCCTGCTGGGAGTGGGGATCACCAGGGAGATGGCTTCGGCGCTCTACGTCGGCCTGGTCACCGACACCGGCAAGTTCATGTACGAGAACACCGACGCCCACACCCACCGCGTTGCCGCCGAGCTGATCGACGTCGGCGTCGACGTCGACGACACCTACCGCCGCCTCTACGAGCACGTCCCGATCGAGAAGCTGCGCCTGGTCGCCCGTGCCCTGGAGGGGATCCGGCGCTACTGCGGCGACCGCCTCGCGGTCGGCTACATCACCACCGCCGACTACGAGGCGATCGGAGCGGGGGAGGAGATGGCCGAGGGGATCATCGACCACCTGCGCTCGCTCGACGGCACCAAGGTGGCGGCGATGATCCGCGACCTCGACGACCGGGGGCGCGCCGCTCGCAAGGTCAGCCTCCGCTCCAGCGCCGGCGACATCGACGTCTCGGCGATCGCCCGCAAGCACGGGGGAGGGGGGCACAAGCGCGCCGCCGGGTTCTCCACCGACCTCGAGCTGGACGAGCTGGTCTCCTTCCTCTGCGGCGAGGTCACCTCCCAGCTCGGCCCCTGAGCATGGGCGAGGGCGAGGCCGGAGCGGTGCTGCTCTACGACAAGCCGGCTGGGGTCACCTCCCACGACGTGGTCGAACTGGTGCGCCGCGAGCGCGGTCGCAAGGCCGGCCACGCCGGAACGCTCGACCCATTCGCGACCGGCCTGCTGCTGATCCTGCTCGGCCGCGCGACCCGGCTCCAGCGGTTCCTGGTCGGCCTGCCGAAGACCTACCTGGCCACCGCGCGGCTCGGCTGGCGCTCCAGCACCGGCGACCCCGACGGCGAGCTGCTCGAGACCGGCGAGGTCCCGGGGTCGCTGCAGCTGCCGACCGGCACGGTGCGCCAGCGGGTGCCGATGACCTCGGCGGTGCGGGTCGGCGGCGAGCGGCTCTACCGCAAGGCGCACCGCGGCGAAACGGTCGAGACCCCGGAGCGCGACGTCCAGGTCCACCGCGCGGAGCTGCTCTCCACCGAAGGCGACCTCGCCCGCTATGAGATCGAATGCTCGGCGGGGACCTACGTGCGGACCCTGATCGAGACCCTCGGCGACGCCTACTGCGCCGAGCTGCGGCGGACGCGGATCGGGCCCTTCTCGGTCGAGGGCGCCGGCGAGGAGATCGAGGTCGAGCGGGTCGGCGAACTGGTGCCCGAAGTGGCGGAGGCGCTGCGGTGAGCATCGCGGTCACATCGCTGCCGGACGCCGAGCCGCGGCCGCGCCAGGTCGCGATCGGGACCTTCGACGGCGTCCACCTCGGCCACCAGGCGGTGATCGACGAGGCCGACACGGTCCTCACCTTCGACCCCCATCCGCTCGAGGTCCTCCACCCGGCGGCGCTGCCGAAGCTGATCATGCCGTTCTCGGTGAAGCGCGACGTGATCGAGGGCCTCGGGGTCCGGGAGCTGGTCGTGATCCCGTTCGACCGCGAGTTCGCCACCCGCTCGGCCGAGGACTTCGTCGAGCACGTGCTGATCGAGAAGCTGGGCGCCGAGCGCGTCTCGGTCGGGGAGAACTTCCGCTTCGGCGCCAGGGCCAAGGGCGACCCGGCGATGCTGGAGTCGCGACCGGAGTTCGAGACCCGGGTCGTGCCGCTGGTCGAGGTCGGCGGCGAGACCGTCTCCTCGACCCGGATCCGGGCGCTGGTCGCGGCCGGCGACGTCGCCGGCGCCCGCGAGTGCCTCGGCGCCCCGTTCATGGTCGAGGGCGAGGTCGTGGAGGGCGACGGCCGCGGCCGCGACCTCGGCTTCCCGACCGCGAACATCGTCCCCGACGACCGCCTCGCGATCCCCGGCCACGGCGTCTACGCCGCCTTCGCCAACGGCGTCCCGGCGGCGGTCAACGTCGGCGTCCGGCCGACCTTCGAGGCCGGCCGCGGCGTCCTGATCGAGACCTACCTGATCGACCGCGACGAAGACCTCTACGGCAAGCCCCTGCGCGTCGCCTTCGTCGAGCGCCTGCGCGGAGAGAAGCGCTTCCCCAGCGCCGAGGAGCTGGTCGTCCAGATGCGCGAGGACGTCGAGGACGCCAAGCGCGTCTGTGCTACTTTCCAGCGGCCGTGACCCGTTCCTGGGCGCGGTTTTTTTGAGCCAGACCAGATGAGCCTGACCAAAGAGAAGAAGAGCGAGCTGATCGGCAAGTACGGGCGCGCCGACGGCGACACCGGCTCCGCCGAGGTCCAGATCGCCCTGCTCACCGAGCGGATCAACGACCTCACCGGCCACCTGCGCGAGCACGGCAAAGACCATCACTCCCGCCGCGGCCTGCTGATGCTGGTCGGCAAGCGGCGCCGCATGCTGCGCTACCTGGAACGGACCGACCTCGAGCGCTACCGCGCCCTGGTCGCCGACCTCGGCCTGCGCCGATGATCGCCACCGGCGAGGCCGCGCCGGACTTCACCCTCCGCGACCAGGACGGCGAGAAGGTCTCGCTCTCGGACCTCCGCGGCGAGAAGGTCCTGCTGGTCTTCTACCCCCTCGACTTCAGCCCTGTCTGCTCGGACCAGCTCTCGATCTACCAGGAGGTGAAGCCGGAGATCGAGGCCAAGGGCGTGCGGATGGTCGGGATCAGCGTCGACAGCGGCTTCGCCCATAAGGCCTTCCAGGAGAAGCTCGGGATCGACACCCAGCTGCTCGCCGACTTCGAGCCCAAGGGCGAGGTGGCGCGTGCCTACGGGGCCTACATCGAGAAGACCGGCCACGCCAACCGCTCCCTGGTGCTGATCGACGAGGGCGGCAAGGTGGAGTGGGTCCACGAGTCCCCGACGCCGCTCGAGATCCCCGGCGCGAACCTGATCTTCGACGCGCTCGCCGCCTAGCGGCCAGGCCAAGCGAGGCTGGCGGGGTGAACGACCTGACCAGCGCGGCGGTCCCGCCGGTCGGGCCGGAGGACCACGTGCGGGGAGAGGGGGAGGGCCCGATCGTCTACGCCGACCTCGGCTGCCCCCATTGCGCCGCCGCCTGGGCCGAGCTGGTGGCGGGCGAGGAGGCGATCGTCTTCCGCCACTTCCCTGTCGCCAGCAAGCACCCGCGCTCGCCCGCCCTGCACGCCGCGGCCGAGGCGGCGGGAATGCAGGGGCATTTCTTCGAGATGGTCGACTCGCTGTATGGGGACCGCGGCCGGGTCGACGACCCGCACCTCTGGGAGCGGGCCGAGCGCCTCGGGCTCGACCTCGAGCGCTTCGAGCGCGACCGCCGCGCGCCGGAGACCGCGGCGCGGGTGCGGCGCGACTTCGAGTCCGGGATCCGGGCCGGCGTCGCCAGCACCCCCGCGATCTTCCGGTCCGGGCGCCTTTCTCGGCCATAGGTCGAACAAGGCGCCCGGAGCTCGATTTCGACAGGGCCGTCGGCGCTCCGATACTCTGTCCGGGACAGAGAACGAGAGTTCTGAATGCAAATGGCCGCCAACCGGGTGGCCGGAGGTAGGACAACTAAATGAGCATGTTTGACGTAAGCCGGGTCTCGGTGGATGTCGGCGACAGCCAGATTTCCTTCGAGACGGGCAAGCTCGCCAGGCAGGCGAGCGGCGCGGTGGTCGTTCGCGCCGGCGACACGATGGTGCTCTGCACCGCGACCATGGGCAATCTGCGCGACGTGGACTTCCTGCCCCTGACCGTCGACGTCGAGGAGCGGATGTACGCCGCGGGCAAGATCCCCGGCTCGTTCTTCCGTCGCGAGGGGCGCTCGGGCGAAAAGGCGACGCTGACCGCGCGCATGATCGACCGGCCGATCCGCCCGCTCTTCCCGAAGGGCTGGCACTACGAGACCCAGCTGGTCGCGATCCCGATGTCGGTCGATCACCTCAACCCCTACGACGTCCTGGCGATGAACGGCGCCTCGGCGGCGCTGGCGATCTCGCCGGTCCCCGTCGCCGCCCACGTCGGCGCGGTGAGGGTCGGCAAGCTGGAGGGCGAATTCGTCGTCAACCCGCCCGAGGAGACCCACGAGGAGCTGGAGCTCGACCTGATCGTCGCCGGCACCGAAGAGGCGATCCTGATGGTCGAGGCCGGCGCCGACGGCGTCACCGAGGCGGAGATCCTCGACGCCCTCGACATCGCCCACGGCGAGATCAAGAAGCTCTGCGCCGCGATGGACGAGCTGGCCCAGAAGGCCGGCAAGGAGAAGATCGAGGTCGAGGCTCCCAGCATCGACGAGAGCCTGATCGCCGACGTCCGCTCCTCCCACGGCCAGGCCCTGGTCGACGCGATCGCCACCGAAGGCAAGCTCGAGCGCTACGAGGCGATCGGCAAGGTCAAGGAGGAGGTCGTCGCCAAGTACGCGCCGCAGAGCGGCGACGCCGACGCGGACGCCGAGCGCGCCACGGAGGTCGGCTCCGCCTTCGACCAGATCGAGAAGGACACGATCCGCAAGGCGATCGCGGTCGACAAGAAGCGCCCCGACGGCCGTGCCCAGGACGAGATCCGGCCGATCGAATGCGAGGTCGACATCTCCCCGCGCGTCCACGGCTCGGCGCTCTTCACTCGCGGCGAGACCCAGATCCTCTCCAACGTGGCGCTGGGCACGACCCGGATGGACATGCGGCTCGACACCCTCGGCCTGCAGACCACCAAGCGCTTCTGGCACCACTACAACTTCCCGCCCTTCTCGGTCGGGGAGGCGGGCTTCATGCGCGGCCCGAAGCGCCGCGACATCGGCCACGGCGCGCTCGCCGAGCGGGCGCTGGCGCCGACGGTCCCCGACGAAGAGCAGTTCCCGTACGTGATCCGCGCGGTCTCGGAGACGCTGGAGTCGAACGGCTCCTCCTCGATGGGATCGGTCTGCGCCTCCTCGATGGCCCTGCAGGCGGCGGGCGTCCCGGTCTCGGACCCGGTCGCCGGCGTCGCGATGGGGCTGATCAAGGAGGGCGACGACTACATCGTCCTCACCGACATCGCCGGCGTCGAGGACCACCTCGGCGACATGGACTTCAAGGTCGCCGGCACCAAGGACGGGATCACCGCCCTGCAGATGGACATCAAGATCACCGGCGTCACCTTCGACATCCTGCGCGACGCGCTGGAGCAGGCCAACCAGGGCCGCCAGTTCATCCTCGGCAAGATGGCCGAGGCGATCGAGGGCCCGCGCGAGCAGCTCTCCCAGCACGCGCCGGCGATCGAGTCGATCAAGATCGACCCGGAGAAGATCGGCGCCGTGATCGGCAAAGGCGGCGAAACGATCCGCGCCCTCTGCGAGGAGTTCGAAGCCGAGATCGACGTCGAGGACGACGGCACGGTGCGGATCTACGCGCCGACCGGCGAACTGGTCGACGCCTGCGTGGCGCGGATCAACTCGATGACCAAGGAGGCCGAGATCGGCGATCGCTACGAGGGGGCGAAGGTCGTCAAGACGACCACCTTCGGCGCCTTCGTCGAGCTGGTCAAGGGCACCGACGGCCTGCTCCACATCTCCAACGTGAAGCCGGGCGAGCGGGTCGACTCGGTCGAGGACGTGCTCAAGGCCGGCGAGGAGATCGACGTCACCGTGGTCGAGGTCGACAAGGAGCGCGGCCGGATCGGGCTCCGCCTCTCCGACGACCCCTCGGTCGAGGGCAAGTCGCCGGAGGAGCTGGCGGCGGTCGGCTCCGGCGACGGAGGTCGGCGCAACGGCGGCGATCGCGATCGCGGACGCGATCGCGGCAGGCGTCGCGAGCGCGAGCGGCGCGGCTAGTTGGACGCCGCGCAGCTCACCGAGCTTGGCTCGGGCGTCCGGGTCGTGACCGAAGAGGTTCCTTCGGTCCGCTCCGTGGCGCTCGGGCTCTGGGTTCGGACCGGCTCCCGGAACGAGGCTCCCGCCCAGGCGGGGGTCTCGCACTTCCTCGAGCACCTGCTGTTCAAGGGGACCGCGCGCTTCTCGGCGATCGAGATCTCCGAGCGCTTCGACGGGCTCGGCGCCTCGATCAACGCGGCGACCGGCAAGGAGACGACCCATCTGCACGCCCGCTTCCTCGACGAGCACACCGAGGCGGTCTTCGACCTGCTGGCCGAGATGCTGCTGGCGCCGACCTATCCGGACATCGACTCCGAGCGCCAGGTGGTGCTGGAGGAGATCGCGATGTACGAGGACGAGCCGCAGGACCGGGTCCACGACGTGCTCGCCGAGGCGGTCTTCGGCTCTCACCCGCTCGGCCGCCGGGTGCTCGGGGAGGCGGAGGTGATCGCCTCGATCCCGGTGCCGGACATCGAGTCCTACCGCCATGCTCGCTACACCGGCGCGGAGATCGTGGTCGGCGCCGCGGGGCACCTCGAGCACGAGCGGATCGCCGACCTTGCCGAGCGGCTGGTGACTCCCCCCGCCGGTGGCAATGACGCGCCGGCAACCGGGCTCGACGGCGGCGGAAGGCTCTGCTTCCACCGCAAGGACACCGAGCAGTACCACATCTGCTTCGGCGCGCCGGGCCTGCGCCGCGAGGACGAGCGGCGCTACCCGCTCGCCGTGCTCGACGCGATCTTCGGCGGCTCGACCTCCTCGCGCCTCTTCCGCGAGGTGCGCGAGAAGCGCGGCCTCGCCTACTCGGTCGGCTCCTACAACGAGCAGTTCACCGACCAGGGCCTGGTCGCCACCTACGTCGGCACCCGCGAGGACAACGTGGAGGAGGCCTGCTCGATCATCGGCGCCGAGCTGGCGCGGCTGCGCTCGGAGCCGGTCTCGGCCGAGGAGCTCGACCGCGCCAAGGAGAGCGTCAAGGGCCGGCTGGTGCTCTCCTCGGAGTCGACCGCCGCGCGGATGACGCGGATCTCCCGCGCCACCCTGTTCGGGCTGCCGATCGAAAGCCTCGACGAGATGCTGGCCAAGGTCGACGCGGTGCGGGTCGAGGACCTGACCGAGCTGGCGGGCGAGCTCTACGGGGCCGAGCGGCTCTCCGCCGCCTGCGTCGGCGCCGACGAGGAGCGGTTCCGGCGGGCGCTGGCGCCGGTCAGCGAGGCCCTGGTGGCGGCGTGATCCGGGTCGGCGTCAGCGGCGCCGCCGGGCGCATGGGGCAGGCGGTCTGCGAGGCGGTCGAGGGGGCCGAGGACATGATTCTCGCCGCCAGGGCGGACCCGGCGCTGGGGACCGAGCTCGCCGAGATCCTCGGCGAGGTCGACGTCGTGGTCGACTTCACCGTGCCCGAGACGGCGCTCGGCAACGTCCGCGCCTGCCTCGAGGCGGGCGTCCACACGGTCGTCGGCACCACCGGCTTCGACCTCGACGCCGCCCGCGCCGCGGCCGAGGCCTCCGGCGCCAACTGCTTCGTCGCCCCCAACTTCGCGATCGGCGCGGTGCTCCTGATGATGGTCTCGCAGACGATCGCCCCGCACATGCCCGAGTGCGAGATCGTCGAGCTGCACCACGACCGCAAGGTCGACGCTCCCTCGGGCACCGCGAAGCGCACCCAGGAGCTGATCGACGCCGCGGGGGGCCACGTCCACCAGCCGATCCACTCGGTGCGGCTGCCGGGGCTGGTCGCCCACCAGGAGGTGATCTTCGGCGGCGAGGGACAGACGCTGTCGCTGCGCCACGACTCGATCGACCGCCGCTCCTTCATGCCCGGCGTGCTGCTCGCGGCGCGGCGGGTCGGCGGCCTGCCGGACCGCTTCACGGTCGGGCTCGAGAAGCTGCTCGCGGACGACTGAGCGACGGGGTACGCTGAGACCGATGAAGGAGATCCGAGGCGTCCTCACCGCGATGGCCACGCCGTTCGACGAGACCGGCGCGGTCGACCTCGACGGCGCCCGCCGGCTCGCCGCCCACCTGCTCGAGCACGGCTCGCACGGGCTCGTCGTCGCCGGCTCGACCGGCGAGTGCCCGACCCTGACCGACGAGGAGGAGATCGAGCTGCTCCGCGCGGTGCGGGCCGAGGCCGGCGACGAGGTGCTGTTGATCTGCGGCACCGGGACCAACGACACCCGCCATTCCCGCGAGCTGACCAAGATGGCGGCCGAGGCCGGCGCCGACGCCTCGCTGGTCGTCGCGCCCTACTACAACAAGCCCAACCGGGCCGGCCTGCGGGCGCACTTCGAGGCGGTCGCGGCGGCGGTCCCCGGGCTGCCGCTGGTGATGTACAACATCCCCTCGCGAGTGGTGATCAACATGGAGCCCGACCTGCTCGCCGAGCTGGCGCTGATCGACAACATCGTCGCCGTCAAGCAGGCCAACGACGACCAGCTGGGGCCGATCGAGGGCCTCGCGGTGCTGGCCGGCAACGACAACACCTTCCTGCGGGTGCTCGAGTTCGGCGGCGCCGGCGGGATCACCGTCGCCTCCCATATCGCGGGCGATCGGATGCGCGAGATGTGGGACGCCGCCCAGAGCGGCGACCTCGACCGGGCAAGGGAGATCGACACTGAGCTGACCGCGCTCTACGAGGGCCTCGCGGTGACGACCAACCCGATCCCGCTGAAGGCGGCGCTCGGGATGCTGGGGATTGTTCCGGACCGGCTGCGGCTGCCGCTCGTCTCCGCCGACGCGGAGCAGCGGGCGGCGGTCAGGGCCGCTCTCGAGGGCGTCGGCCTCGCGGTGGCGCACTAGAAACTGCAAAAAGGAGTGAGGGATTAGTGGCAGGTAAGAAGCTCAGCGTGCTGCCCTTGGGCGGGCTCGGGGAGATCGGCAAGAACATGACGGTGATCGAGTACAACGGTCGGATCGTCGTCGTCGACACCGGGTTGATGTTCCCGACCGCGGAGATGCACGGGATCGACCTCGTCCTGCCCGACTTCTCCTACCTGCGCGAGCGCGCCGAGGACATCGAGGCGATCGTCCTCACCCACGGGCACGAGGACCACGTCGGCGCGCTGCCCTACGTGATCCGCGAGATCGGCGCGCCGCCGGTCATCTACGGCGGCCTGCTGACGATCTCGATGGTCCGTTCGAAGCTCGACGAGCACAAGCTCGCCGACTCCGCGCCGCTGCAGGAGCTGCCGGCAGGGGAGAGGGTCCAGCGCGGGCCGTTCAGCCTCGAGCTGGTCCACCTCGCGCACTCGATCCCGGACATGCGCGGGGTCCTGATCGGCACCGAGCTGGGGTCGGTGCTGATGACCGGCGACTACAAGTTCGACCAGACCCCGGTCGACGGCCGCCCGGCGGACATCCCCCGCCTCGCCGAGATCGGGCGCGAAGGGCTGCTGCTGCTCTGCGGCGACTCGACCAACGCCGACCGGCCCGGGGTGGCGCCCTCGGAGTCGAGCGTCGGGCCGGCCCTGCTGCAGCAGTTCTCGCGCTGCAAGGGAAGGATCGTCGTCACCTCCTTCGCCTCCAACATCCACCGCGTCCAGCAGGTGATCGACGCCGCGGTGAAGCTCGACCGCAAGGTCGCCCTGGTCGGGCGGTCGATGCGGAAGAACTACAACATCGCCTCCAGCCTCGGCATGGCGGAGGCGCCGTCGGGCCTCTTCATCCAACCCCGCGAGATCGAGGACTTCCCCGACGAGAAGGTCGTCGTGATCTCGACCGGCAGCCAGGGGGAGCCGCTCTCGGCGCTGCGGCGGATGGCCAACAACGACCACCGCGACGTCGAGCTGCACTCCGGCGACACCGTCGTCTTCTCGGCGACCCCGGTGCCCGGCAACGAGCGGGCGGTCAACGAGACGATCGACCGCATCTACGAGATCGGGGCGACGGTGATCACCGCCCGGGACGCGCCGATCCACGCCTCCGGCCACGGCTGGCAGGAGGAGCTGAAGCTGATGCTGAACCTGACCAAACCGCGCCACGTGCTGCCGGTCCACGGCGACCACAAGCGCCTGCGCCTGCACGCCGAGCTCGCCCACGCGGTCGGCGTCGACCCCGACTGCGTCTTCCAGGGGCGCAACGGCCTGCCGCTGGAGATCGACGAGCGCGGCGCGCGCTTCGGCGAGGACGTCCACGCCGGCACGATGTTCGTCGACGGCCTCAACATCGGCGACCCCGACGACGCCGCCCTGCGCGACCGCCGCGAGATCTCCGCCGACGGGATCTTCATCGTCGTAGCGACGATTTCCTCCGACGACGGCAGCATCGTCGCCGACCCCGAGGTCGCCTTCCGCGGCGTGGCCTTCCTCGACGAAGCGGACGCCCTGGTCGACGAGCTGAGCGACCTGGTCGAAGACACGCTCGAGGAGGCGGCCGAGGCCGGCAACCGCGAGTCCCACCTGATCGAGGAACACCTGCACGACGCGATCGGCAAGTTCGTCTTCCAGCGCCTCCGCCGCCGCCCGATGATCCTGCCGGTGGTAGTCGAGGTCTGAGGCCCGCTGGTGGCGGGAGAGCCCGGTGGGACCCTGGGCGAATTCAGTCGCGCGCCCTTCGGGCGCTGCTCCGGATGATGCTGCCCGCCTATGGCGGGCAATAGACAGATTGCATATCGCGGCCTTCGGCCACATTCGCCCAGAGCCCCACCGGGCTCTCCATCCACACGCGCATCAGCAGCGACTCGTCAGCTTCCCGGGCGCCTTTCTCGACCTGTAGCCGAATAAAGCGCCCGGCCGACCCTTGGCAAGGCCTCGAGGCCCGGAATCTGCCAACCCAGGGCTCCTTCGTGCGCTGCTGCCGGAGCTCGCTCCGTTGGGGAGATGCCGATGGGGGTCGAACGCGTATCAGCATGAGCAGAGCCGGTGAGCTCCGAGGCGTCAGCCAAATCCGTTCCTCTCTGCGAGGTGCAGCGGGCGACCCCCATCGGCATCTCCCACGCATCGACCCCGTTCAGCGCACGAAAAAGCCCGCCGGGGTGGTGTCTGGGGAGAACCCCGGCGGGCCGTGTGTCTCGTCCACAAAAGAAGGTAGTGGGAGCCTCTAAAGCCTTTCTAAAGGTTTGCTAACAAGTCCTTCAGGCGCGTCCCGCCTAGTCCTTCAGCACGTATCCGGCCCCGCGTTTGGTGTGGAGAAGGCGCGGCTCGCCGCCGGCCTCGAGCTTGCGCCGCAGGTTGGAGATGAAGACGTCGATCGTGTTGGTCGCCGCCATCGGGTCGTATCCCCAGACCTCGTCGAGGAGGCGCTCGCGCGAGATCACCAGGCGCTCGTTGCGCATCAGGAACTCGAGCAGCTCGAACTCGCGGTTGGTCAGCTCGATCTCCCGCTCGCCGCGGCGGACCTCGCGCGTGTCGGGGTTGAGCTTCAGATCCCCGACCTCCAGCGAGGCGGCGCCGCGCGGCGGCCGGCGCCGCAGCAGGGCGCGGATGCGCGCCAGCAGCTCCTTGCGCTCGAAGGGCTTCACCAGGTAGTCGTCGGCGCCGCTGTCGAGGCCGGTCACCCGGTCCTCGGTCTCGGCCCGGGCGGTGAGCATCAGGATCGGCACGTCCCCGTCCATCCGCAGCCGGCGGCAGACCTCGACCCCGTCGAGGCGCGGCAGGCCGAGGTCGAGCACGACCAGGTCGGGGACGAAGCCCGAGGCGACGTCGAGCGCTTCGACCCCGTCCGCCGAGGTGCGGACCTCGTAGCCCTCGTTGCGCAGCGAGCGGCGCAGGACGTCGGCGATGTCGGCGTCGTCCTCGACGACCAGGACGCGGCCGCCGGCGGGATCGGTGTCAGTGACCATCGTCCTCCGATGTTAGCCCGAGACCAGGTTTGCCCGACAGGGATTTACCGCGAATTTAAGCCTCCACGACCTGCGCCGCCGGTCGCTCCCGTCTCGGTCCAGGTCCGTCGCGAAGGCGGAATCCCGCCGAATCCTGATTTCGCGGGCCTGCGCGCTCGAAAAATGGTCGATCGCGCGTTGCGGCGGAAACGCCCAGCCCCCAAATAGACACAGGCGGGTTCTCCCACCGCGCTTGAACGCCGAGCACCGTGGCAACTACGCCTATGGCCGAAACAGCTCGATCGGCCCGCCGTGACGGGACCGGTCGCAATTCGAAATAGGAGACAGAAAATGATCCGCACCTTCAAGGCCCTCGGGCTTGCCCTGGTAGCGATCTTCGCGATGAGCGCGTTGGTCGCCTCCGCGGCGCAGGCCCAAGGCGTACTGACAAATACAGAAGCGACGGAACTCACACTGACACAGGATGACGAAGGAGGCACCAACACAGCCACAGGCCTGCAGACGTTCGCTACGACATCTGGATCCTTTACCTGCGACGAATTCCACGCCGAAGCCACGGGGCTGTCATCCAACTCCTCTCTCACCGAAATTACATTCCAAAACATAAAGACAAATAACGTGGGCAAAAGCACGTGTACTGGCCCCTTCAGCACCAGTCCAACTTTCGAATTCAATGGCTGCGACTATCTGTTCACAATCGGCGTGACAATTGGCACGACCGGTATGGAAACGACAGGCGCCATCCACCTCGTCTGCCCGGTGGGCAAACAAATCACAACAACGGCCCCATTCTGCCAAACCCATTTCCCAGCACAGTCGGTTGGCGGGCACCTCGTTTTCAAAACCATCACAGGCGCCCCCGACGACATTACAATCGAAGCGACACTCACTGGCATCCAGTACCAAGGCACAGAACTCTGCAGCTCAGGCTCTGATGGCCAATACAAAGGCAACTTCACAGTCAAGGGCTACAAAAGCGCCCCGCACAACGCCGAACAACTGACCGCCGTCGAGGTCCACTAACAGGCACGCCCCGGATGCTGCGGGTGGGGGGGGTGCGGGGGGCGAGCGGGGGGGCCGCGAGAGATCGCGGCCCCCCCGCTGGACAGGAGGTCAGCTCGTGCTCTCCACCGTTGCAGGAGCCGTCGCGAAGGCGAATCCCCGCCGAATCCTGATTTCGCAAACCTGCGCGCTCGAAAAATGGTCGATCGCGCGTTGCAGGGTGAAACGCGGTCAGCCGGCAGAGAGACGGAGGCGGGCGCCGCCGTTGCATTTGACCTCCGAGCTCGGCGCCCACTACGTCTATGCCCGTAACAGCTCGACCCGGCTCGCGATGACGGGCCCGGTCACAATGCGAAAAGGAGAGACATCAAATGATTCGCACTTTCAAGGCCCTCGGGCTTGCCCTGGTCGCCGTCTTCGCGATGAGCGCGTTGATGGCGTCAGCGGCCCAGGCTCAAGGGGTATTCACAAACACAGAAGCGACGACCCTCACAGGGACACAGGATGACGAAGGAGGGACGAACACAGCCACAGGGCTGCAGACGTTCACCACTACAGCCGGGTCTGTGACCTGCGACGAAGTGCACGCCACAGCGTCGGGCTTGGTAGCGAACTCCTCTCTCACCGAAATCACAGCCCACGAAATCAGCTACAACAACACCGGTAAAACGACGTGCACCGGGCCATTCAGCACCAGTCCGAAAATTGAATTCGGCGAATGCCATTACCTGTTCACAGTGGGCCAAACAATCGGCCAAACCGGAATGGAAACCACAGGCACGGCCCATATCGTCTGCCCCACGGGCAAACAAATCACAATCACGGCGCCGTTTTGCCAAATTCATGTCCCCGCACAAAGCCCCGGCGGGCACCTGATCTACAAAACCGTCACAGGCAGCCCCAACGACGTGACAATTGAAGCTACAGTCACGGGCATCCAATACCAAGGCACAGAACTGTGCAGCTCGGGGACCACTGGTCAATACAAAGGCAACGTAACAGTCAAAGGCTACAAGGCAACACCACACAACGCTGAACAACTGACCGCAGTCGAGGTCCACTGACAAACGCTCTGCAGCCGCTGCGCAAGCAGCGCGAGAGTGAGGTGAGCCGAGGGGCCGCGAGAGATCGCGGCCCCTCGCTTGACAGGGGCCGAAGTCCGGAGGTATATTCTCGCATTAGTTGGGTATGGGCGAGAATTGAAAAGGGAACGGCAGATTCCCTGCAGGGCTCCGACCATATACACGCAGCAAGGACGGAAGGGGGATGCGAGACAGATCGCCCTCGGACGCCTAGACACACAGGCGGATCGACCATCTCACGACGCAAAGCCATAGCCCTGATCCTTGGACCGCTGGCGCTCTTTGGCGCTCTGGTGGGCCCATCGCAGGCCTTCGCCTTCCCCCAGGTCGGGGAAATCGGGGAAGGGGCCGGGCAGAGCTCGGGGCCCAGCGGGGTCGCTGTGGACAGCGAAAGCGAACTGCTCTACGTCGCCGACAAAGGCAACCTCCGGATCGACGTTTTCGACGCCAAAACCGGATCGTTCAAATTCGCCTTCGGCTGGAAGATCGACAAAGAAGAACCCAAAGAAGAACTGCAGACCTGCACGACTGGCTGTCAGAAAGGCAGCGAAGGGAGCGGCGCCGGGCAGTTCAAGGCCCTCGAAAGCATCGCCGTGGACAACAACCCGGCCAGCTCCTCCCATCACGATATCTACGTCTTCGACGGCGGCGGCAACACGCGGGTGGAGAAGTTCAGCCCCGCGGGAACCCTTCTAACGCAGTTCGGCTCCAGCGGCGAATGCCAGCTCGCCGCAGAATTCGAAGGCACCCACCAAGTCACGATCGGGCCGGGCGGCGTCGTCTATGTCGGCAACGTCTCGCTGGTGGTCAAAGGCAGAGAAAGCGAAGGGTTCAAAGTTCAGGCCGAGAAATTCGAACCCTCCGGCGCCTGCGCCAAAAAGATTCAGCTGGCTGAATTCGCGCCAAGCGAATACGCGGGGATCGTTGGCGCCGCCCAGCACCTGTGGCTTGCCATCGACTCAGGCGGCAACATCTACGCCTCGTTCTTCTCCAACGGTGGAGCGCCGGTACGCAAGTTCGATTCGAGCGGGACCCTTCTGGGCACGGTTGGGACCTCTCCGGGTGGGTTCACGGCCGGCGGCGCGCTCGCCGTCAACCCTGCCGACGACATCTTCCTCGCTAGCGGCACGACGATTGAAGATTTCGACTCCAGCGGCAACGAGCTGCGGGTGTTCGGCTACGGCACCCTGATCGTGGGTGCCGGTGGAGTCGCCCCCTTCCACAGCGCCTCCGGCGAGCTCTTCCTTGCCGAACGCCAAGGCGGCCAGGGCTCAGGGCGCACCCTTTACCTCCCTTTCCCCAAAGCGGGTCCGATCGTCCTGCCCGAAGTGGGAAAGACCAAGGCCGAACCGGTCGGCAACACCAAGGCCACGCTGAACGCCCGGGTCAACCCCGAGGGCAAAGCAACCAAATACCGCTTCGAGTACGTCGATGAATCGACCTGCGAGGCCGACATCGAATCCGAAGGCGCCGGCCACTGCTTCGACCACGCAAAGACCACCGCTGAAACCCCGATCCCGATCGACCTCGAACACGAAGAAGAAGAACTCTTCAAGGTCCACAAAGTGAGCCTTCAGATCGGCTGCTCGGAACCGAGCCCGCAGAAAGTCGAAGCAGGCGAATGCCTCGAACCTGAAACCAAATACCGCTTCCGTGTCTTCGGGAAGAACGCCGACGGGGAAGGCGAAGGACCGGTCGAAGGCGAGCCCTTCGAGACCAGGGAAGCGATCGAAATCATCGCCACCTGGGCAGGCCCGGTGGGGGCCGAAACGGCGACTTTGAGCGCAGAAGTCAATCCCTTCGGGATCCCCGCCAACGGCCGCTTCCAGTACATCCCCGAAGGCCCCGACTTCCAGGAACACGGCTTCGAACACGCGCTCCAGAGCGGCCCGATCGACCTCGGCGAAGGCGAAGAAGCGACGACTCGCTCGATCGAGGTCGAAGGACTGCAACCCGACACCACCTACCGCTACCGCCTGGTGGCCAGCGACCTCTTCGTCGAAGAAGCGCTCAGCGAGCCCCACACCCTCCATACCTTCCCCGTCGTCTCCGAAGGTTCGCTCCCCGACGGGCGCAACTACGAAATGGTCTCGCCGGCTGCAAAGAACAGCGGCGAGGCCGGCGTTCCCACGCCGTCGGGAGGGGCGGCCGAATTCAGCGTAGAGCCTCAGCAGGCCGCCGCCGATGGGACGGGGATCACCTACGGCTCATTTGCCGCATTTGGCTCGCGCCCGGAAAGCGCCCCGGCCACCGGCCAGTACCTCTCCTCCCTCGGACCCCCTTTCTGGTCGACGGAGAACATCAACCCCCGCTTCGAAGAAGGCTTCGCCCGCGACCCCTTCGTCGGCTTCTCTGAGGACCTCTCTCACGCCGCGGTGATCGCGATCGAACCGGCGCTGACCGAAGACGCGACGGTCGGCTTCCCGAATCTCTATGTGCGCGACGACGAGACCGGCTTGCTGACCGCGATCACGACCAAAGCCCACGAACCCGAACTCGGCAAAACGGTCAAGCACTCCGACTACTGCCTCGCCTACGGCGGCGCCTCGGCCGACTTCGGCCGCCTCGTCTTCGCCGCCTTCGGGGGGGCGCTTGACGAAGGCGACCCGAAAGGCGAAGGGTTCAACCTCTACGAATGGAGTTTGACGGGGGGGATCAAGCTGGCGAGCGTCCTGCCGAACGGCAAAGCGGCGGCGCCGAAAGTCGGCACCGCGTTCGGCTCGCTCAGCGGGGAACGGTTCTGTAACCCCGCCACGGAGCTGATGCGCCACGCAGTCTCCACCGACGGGCAACGGATCTTCTGGACCCAGGAAGGCGCCTCAAGCGGGGAAGAAAAGCTCTTCGCCCGGGTCAACGGAACCGAAACCCTGCGCCTGGACGAACCGAACGAAGGGGTCGGGGGCACCGGCGGCAAGGGCCGCTACTGGGACGCCTCCACCGACGGATCGACGGTCTTCTTCACCGACACCGAAAAGCTGACCGCCGACGCCGGAGCCGCGCTCGGCAAACCGGACCTCTACCGCTATGACCTCGAAGCCCCCCTTCACCACCGCCTCACCGACCTCACTCCCGCGGGCTCCGAAGCGGCGAACGTGGCCGGCGTTGTCGGCGCCTCCGAAGACGGCTCCTACCTCTACTTCGGCGCCGGAGGCAACCTCTACGCCTGGCACGAAGGCGAAACCCGGCTCATCACCACCGCCGCCAACGCCACCGACTGGAGCTCCAACCCGGCCACCCAGAGCGCCCGGGTAACGCCGGACGGCCGCCATCTCGCCTTCCTCTCCACCAGCGCTCCCACCGGCTATGACAACGAAGTCAGCGCCGGCGGGCACTGCCAGCTCGCCAAGCTCGGCGAAGGCGCTTTGGTCGGCTCGCCCAAGTGCGCCGAGGCCTACCTCTACTCCTTCGAAGGCGAACAGCTCATCTGCGCCTCCTGTGACCCCTCAGGGGCAAGGCCCCTGGGCCCCACCCGCCTGCCCGCCTGGTCCACCCCCTACCAGCAGCCCCGCTACCTCTCCGATGACGGGAG
>Ga0208780_1000026_pt1 | contig 42357 bp, 45 predicted proteins | sample MayberryNW_TuleC_FD_185668 | JGI IMG/M metagenome (GOLD analysis project Ga0208780, IMG submission 185668) | Natural and restored wetland microbial communities from the San Francisco Bay, California, USA, that impact long-term carbon... | ecosystem: Environmental > Terrestrial > Soil > Wetlands ...
CGCGACACGCTCGACACGCTCGCCTTCGACGCCGAGGGCGTGACGATCGTCGGCGAGTACGACTACCCGGTGCGGGCCCACCTGATCGGGCGCGAGCCGGTTGAGCTGGAGACGATCGAGGCGGTGCTCTCCCATCCCCAGCCGCTCGCCCAGTGCGCGCGCTTCCTGCGCGAGGAGCTGCCGTCGGTCGAACGCCGGGCGGTGAGCAGCACCGCGGCGGCGGTGCGGATGGTCGCCGAGTCGGTGCGGCCGTGGGCGGCGATCGGGACCAGGGTCGCGGCCGAACTCTACGGCTGCGCGATCCTGCGCGAGGGGATCGAGGACGAAGCCGGCAACGTCACCCGCTTCGTCTGGATCGCCCCGTCCGGGACCGCGCCCGAGGGCGAGGGGCCCTGGAAGACCTCGCTGGTCTTCTCCGAGCTCGGCGAGGACCACCCGGGCGCCCTGGTCGACGCCTTGCGCGAGTTCTCCGACCGCCGGATCAACCTCACCCGGATCGAGTCGCGGCCGCTCCGCCGGGGCCTCGGCCGCTACATGTTCTTCTGCGATCTGGAGGGCGCGGAGGGCGACCCGGTCGTCTCCGAGGCGCTCTCGGCGCTGCGCGGGAAGGCCGAGTCGGTGCGCATCCTGGGCTCGTATCCGGTGGGATAACGAGGGGTCCCGCGGGGACCGAAAAGGGCGCCAAGTGCTCAGCCCCCTACAATTCTGCGCAGCTATGGCGCGTGTTCTGGTGCTCAATGCGACTTATGAGCCGATCAACGTTTGCACGTTGCGACGCGCCACGGTGCTTCTGCTGAAGGAAAAGGCGGAACTTCTCGAGCGGCGGCAAGGGGCCGCGCTGCACTCCGAGCACATGACGCTGGAACGGCCCGACGTGATCCGCCTGGTCAACTACGTGCGGATCCCGCGCGAGGCGCACCGGCGCAAGATCACCCGTCGGGCGGTCCTCGCCCGCGACTCCTGGACCTGCCAGTACTGCGGCTCGACCAAGTCGGGCCTCACCGTCGACCACGTGATCCCCCGCAGCCGCGGCGGCAAATCGGTCTGGGAGAACATCGTCGCCGCCTGCGCCAGCTGCAACCGGCGCAAGGGCAACCGCCTCCCCCGCGAGATAGAGATGCACCCCCGCAAGTCGCCCAAGGCCCCACCCCCCACGGTCTTCATCCAGGTCGCCAGCCCGAAGATCCCGACGGCCTGGGAGCAGTACCTGCCGCAGGCGCAGGCCGCCTAGCTCGCGCTGTCCGCCCCACGCAGCGTGTTGCGGAGGCGGCGGGAAACGAGCGTGCGCAGCCGCGAGGACCCGATGCGGTCGACCCAGTGGTCGACCGCATCCCGATCGAAGTCCGGCGGCAGCTCCAGCTCGGGGAAGTAGGCGCGACTGCCGGCGGCGGCGCGAACGTAGACGGTGTCGAAGAGCGCCTTCTCGGCGCTGGCCACGTAACCCTCCCTTTCCGTGCCGCTGAACCCGCCGAAGACCTCCGGGGCGAGGTGGTGGATCTCGTAGGTGCCGATACTGGTCTCGATCCGCCGCGAGCGATCGAGCGAAGCGACCGAAATCTGGCGGGGTATCTGCTCGATCAGTCCATGCCGGGCAAGAGCCGACCAGAGGGAAACGTACGCCGGGTGGGGCGCGGTGAGGAAGTGGGGGACTGCGAACGGCTCGATCCGCGGGTCCAGGGCCCAGAGGCCGCGCCGGAGCTGTTTCGCGAGCCCCGCGGCCTCGATCGCGCGGAGCCGGCGACCGGCCGTGCCCTGTTCCGTTCGCCATCGCGTCGCGGCCTCCCTCGTGGTGACGATGGGACGGCCCATCTCGACGAGATCCCCGTAAGCCTCGACCGGCTTCACCGGGCGCCTTCGAGCTTCTCGGCTACAAAAGCCTGCATTTGCTCCCAGGCCGCGGCGTCATAGAGCTCGGCCGCCTCGGGCTCGAGGAACGGGAGCACCTGGTCCCTGAAGGCCGCGTACGGCAGCTCCAGCGCCCGGTCGGCCGCGAGGCGGAGGGTTTGCGAATCGACCGATCCCGCCGGGAGCGGCCGACGGTGAAGCAGCAGGTCGAGGTCGAAGACGTCGCGAGCCTGCGTCTCGGAGCGGGAGGCGAGGGCCCTGACCTTCTGCGCCGCCGGGGCGTCTCCCGTGTAGTGCTGAACGCTTGGGGCACGCAGCGCGTACGGCTCGACTATCTCCGCGGGGATCGTCTCGAGGATGTAGCCGTCCTGACTCTCGCGCCGACTGAACTCGACCTTGGTCCGGATCGGCTGGGCACGGGCCGGCGTCGCCACCCCGATCTTCCATCGCTGCGTGGTCTCGGTCTGCTTCGGCTTCGTCACATCCACAAGGCCGAGGTCGGCGGATCGGAGGAGGACGGGAAGCGGGCCGGTGGCGGAGAGGAGGCTGTCGACCTTCTCTTCCAGGCTGAACTTCGGCACCCCGTGCAGGTCCAGATCGATGTCCTCGGAGTAGCGGACGCTGCCGAAGAAGTAACGAAGGTTCGCCCCCCCTTTCAGCACGTAGCGGGTCGGGTCCAGTCGTCTTGACAGCGTCTGGAGGAAGGCGACGTGGAAGAACTCGACAATCTGCGAATCGGTGAGATCCATGCGTTAAGAGTACAATTTAGAGGCTAAAATCGCCCCTAACTTGCACTCTTGAATCTCAGGGGCCGGGTGCGGCGCCGTCACCGTCGGCTGAGGGGCCGCCATCGGCGCCCGGCAGTTCCTCGGCCTGGGGCTCGTCGGAGCCGTTCTCGGCTTCCTCGGACTCGACCACGAGGGCGACGGCGCTGACGCGGTCGTCGTCCTTTATGTTCATCACCCGGACGCCCTGGGTCGAGCGGCCCATCTGGGAGATGCCGCCGACGGAGGTGCGCTGGACCATTCCGTTCTGGGAGATGAAGAGCAGGTCCTGGTGCTCGCCGACGATCAGGGCGCCGGCGAGGCCGCCCTTCTTCTCGGTCAGCTTCGCGGTCAGCACGCCTTTCGTGCCGCGGCCCTTGACCGGGTACTCGGAGACCGGCGTGCGCTTGCCGTAGCCGTTCTCGGTGACGACGAACAGTTCGGTGTCGTTGCGGGCGACGTCCATCGCCAGCACCCGGTTGTCCTTGGCCGAGACGTTCATCCCCTTGATGCCGCTGGTGTCGCGGCCCATCGATCGGACCAGCTTCTCGGAGAAGCGCGAGGCGTGGCCGGAGTGGGAGACCATGAGGATGTCGTCATCGCCCGAGGTGAGCCGCACCTGAACCAGCTCATCGCCGTCGCGGACCTTGATCGCGATGATTCCGTCGGCGCGGATCGGCGTGTTGTAGGCGAGGAACTCGGTCTTCTTGATCAGCCCCTGGGCGGTGGCGAAGGCGAGGTACCTGTTCTCCTTGAAGTCGCGGGTCGGGATCACCGCCATCACCCGCTCGCCCTCGCGCAGCGGCAGCAGGTTGTTGAGCGAGCTGCCTTTGGCGGTGCGGGAGCCCTCCGGCAGCTCGTAGACCTTGAGCCGGTAGACCTTGCCGCGGTTGGTGAAGAAGAGCAGGTAGTCGTGGGTCGAGCAGATGTGGAGGTGGGCGATGTAGTCGTCCTCTTTCAGGTTCATCCCCATCACCCCGACGCCGCCGCGGCGCTGCTGGCGGTAGGTGGCGAGCGGCAGGCGCTTGACGTAGCCCGAGGCGGTGAGCGAGATCACCATCTGCTGGTCGGCGATCATGTCCTCGATCCCGACGTCGCCCTCGAAGTGGGCGAGTTCGGTGCGCCGCTCGTCGCCGTAGGACTCGGCGACTTCCGCCAGCTCCTCCTTGACGATTCCCATCACCTTCGCCTCGTCGCCGAGGATCGCCCGCAGCTCGCCGATCCGCTCGAGCAGGTCGGCGTGCTCGGCGCGGACCTTGTCGGACTCCAGCGCGGTGAGCCGCTGCAGTCGCATGTCGAGGATCGCCTGGGCCTGCTCGCGCGAGAGCTCGAACTCGGAGATCAGCCCCTCGCGGGCCGTGTCGGGGTCGTCGGAGGCGCGGATCAGCGCGATCACGGCGTCGAGGTTGTCGAGCGCGACCAGCAGCCCCTCGAGGATGTGCGCCCGCGCCTCGGCCCGGCGCAGCTCGAACTGGGTGCGGCGGGTGACGACCTCGCGCTGGTGCTCGACGTAGTGGTGGATCAGCTCCAGCAGGCTCAGCGTCCGCGGCACGCCGTCGACCAGCGCCACCATGTTGGCGCCGAAGGTCGTCTGCATCGCGGTTTTCTTGTAGAGGTTGTTGAGCACGACCTTGGCCGGCGGGCCGCCGCGCTTCAGCTCGATCACCAGGCGCATGCCGGAGCGGTCCGTCTCGTCGCGCAGGTCGGAGATCCCCTCCAGCTTCTTGTCGCGGACGAGGTCGGCGATCTTGGTGATCAGCCCCCCTTCGCCGCCCTTCTTGACCATGAAGGGAAGCTCGGTGACGACGATCGCCTCCTTGCCTCCCTTCAGCGGCTCGACGTGGGCCCGGGCGCGGACCTTGATCCCGCCGCGCCCGGAGGCGTAGGCGTCGCGGATGGCCTCCCGGCTCATGATCCCGCCGCCGGGGAAGTCGGGGCCCTTGACGTGCTCCATCAGCCCCGCCAGGTCGATCTGCGGTTCGTCGATGTAGGCGTTGACCGCGGCGGAGATCTCGCGCAGGTTGTGCGGCGGGATGTTGGTCGCCATCCCCACCGCGATCCCCGACGTGCCGTTGACGAGCAGGTTGGGGAAGCGCGCCGGCAGCACCAGCGGCTCCTGAGTCGACTCGTCGTAGTTGGGGCCGAAGTCGACCGTGTCGGCGTCGATGTCGCGCAGCAGCTCGGTCGCGAGCCGCCCCAGTCGCGCCTCGGTGTACCTCATCGCCGCGGCCGGGTCGTCGTCGATCGAGCCGAAGTTGCCCTGGCCGTCGACCAGCAGGTAGCGCAGGGAGAAGTCCTGCGCCATCCTCACCAGCGTGTCGTAGATCGCCGAGTCGCCGTGCGGGTGGTACTTGCCCATCACCTCGCCGACGATGAAGGCGCACTTGCGATAGGGCCGGGTCGGCTGCAGGCCGATGTCGTGCATCGCGTAGAGGACGCGGCGGTGGACCGGCTTCAGCCCGTCGCGGACGTCCGGCAGCGCCCGGCCGACGATCACGCTCATCGCGTAATCGAGGTAGGACGATCGCATCTCCTTCTCGAGCTCGCGCTCCTCTATGCGCCCGGTGAGGGCCTCGAGCGCCACTAGCCGCGGCTCCCGCGAACCGGCTCATCTCGCTCGGTCTTCGCAGCCGGCTCAAACATCGAGGAACCTCACTTCCTTTGCGTGTGACTCGATGAAGTCGCGGCGCGGGCCGACCTGGTCGCCCATCAGCATCGAGAAGATCTGGTCGGCGGCGGTTGCGTCTTCGAGCGTGACGCGAGCGAGGGTCCGGCTGGCCGGGTCCATCGTGGTCTCGCGCAGCTGCTCGGCGTTCATCTCGCCCAGGCCCTTGAACCGCGTCAGCTGGACGCCGCGGCGGGCCAGCTCCAGAACCGCCCCGCGCAGCGCCTGGAAGGAGAGCGCGGCGTTGCGGCGGTCGCCGAACTCGATCTCGAACGGCGGGCGGCCCACCTGTTTCAGCAGCGCCTCGTGGACCTCGACGAACTTGCGGTAGTCGTGGTGGGAGAAGAGCTCGGCCGGAAGCCGGTGCGTCCGCGCCAGTCCGCTCCTGGACTCGATCGCCTTGACGACGACCAGCTCCTCCGAGCTCTCCAGCACCTCGGTCTCGAACGGCGCCCCCTCGGCCGGCTTCGCCGCGAGCAGCTCGGCGGCGGCGCCCACGCTGCCAATCGCCTCGTCGAGCAGGTTCGACTCCTCGAGAAAGCGGACCACGTCGTGGCCGAACTCGGCCTGCAGCGAGGAGCTCCAGCCCTCGTACTCTTTCGAGCGCCGGACGTATGCCTGCCAGCGGCTCTGCGTCAGCTTCTTCCTGCCGCCGGCCGCGTCGATCAGCGTGAACTCCTCCAGCTTGTCGCGCAGCAGCAGCTCCTCCAGTTCGGACTCCCGCTCGAGGTAGGTCTCCTGGTTGCCCTGTTTGACCCGGTAGAGGGGCGGTTTGGCGATGTAGACGTAGCCCGCGTCGATCAGCTCCGGCATCTGCCGGTAGAGGAAGGTGAGGACGAGGGTGCGGATGTGGGCGCCGTCGACGTCGGCGTCGGTCGCCATCACGATCTTGTGGTACCTGGCGTCCTCGAGGTTGAACTCGTCGTGGACGCCGGTCCCGATCGCGGTGATCAGCGCCTGGATCTCGTTGTTGGCCAGGACCTTGTCGATGCGGCTCTTCTCGACGTTGATGATCTTGCCTCGCAGCGGGAGCACCGCCTGCGTGTTGCGGTCGCGGGCCTGCTTCGCAGAGCCGCCGGCGGAGTCGCCCTCGACCACGAAGATCTCGGCGAGGCTCGGGTCCTTCACCGTGCAGTCGGCGAGCTTGCCCGGCAGGGTCGAGTTCTCGAGCGCCGACTTGCGGCGGGTCAGATCGCGTGCTTTGCGCGCGGCGTCGCGGGCACGCGATGCGTCGATCGCCTTGCTGATGATCCGGCGGGCGTCGCCGGGGCTCTCCTCGAGGTACTCCCCCAGCTTGCGGTTGACGGTCTCCTCGACCAGGCCCTTGATCGGCGGGTTGCCGAGTTTGGTCTTCGTCTGGCCCTCGAACTGCGGGTCGTGCAGCTTCACCGAGATCACCGCGGTCAGCCCCTCGCGGACGTCCTCGCCGGCGAGGTTGTCGTCCTTCTCTTTGAGCAGCCCTTTGCCGCGCGCGTAGGCGTTGACGGTGCGGGTGAGGGCGGCGCGGAAGCCGGACAGGTGGGTGCCGCCCTCGTGCGTGTTGATGTTGTTGGCGAAGCTGAAGATCGACTCCTGGTAGGAGGAGTTCCACTGCATCGCCACCTCCACCTGGCCCTCGTCCTCGCTGCCGTCGAAGTAGATGACCTTGCGGTGCAGCTCGTCCTTGTTCTCGTTGAGGTGGCGGACGAAGTCCTCGATCCCGCCCTCGTACTGGAAGACGACGCTGTTGGTCGCCCCGCGCTCGTCGACCAGCTCGATCTTCAGGCCGCGGGTGAGGAACGCCGTCTCGCGCAGCCGCTCGGCGAGCGTTTGGAAGTCGAACTCGATCTCCTCGAAGATCTCGAGGTCGGGCAGGAAGGTGATCGTGGTGCCGTGCTCCTCGCTTTTCGCGCCCTTGGCGAGATCGCTCATCGGCTTGCCGCGCTCGTAGTCCTGGGACCAGACGTGGCCGTCGCGGCTGATTTCCAGGTGGAGCCGCTCCGAGAGCGCGTTGACGACGGAAACGCCGACGCCGTGCAGGCCGCCGGAGACCTTGTAGCCGCCGCCATCGCCGAACTTGCCGCCCGCGTGCAGGACCGTCAGCACGACCTCGGCGGCCGGCCGCTTCTCCTTCGCCATCGTCTCAACCGGAATGCCGCGGCCGTTGTCCTCGACCGTGCAGCTGTGGTCCGGGTGCAGGACGACCCGGACGCTGTCGCAGTGACCGGCGATCGCCTCGTCAACCGAGTTGTCGACCACCTCGTAGACCAGGTGGTGGAGGCCGCGCGGCCCGGTCGAGCCGATGTACATACCGGGACGTTTACGAACCGCCTCGAGCCCCTCGAGAACGGTGATGTCCTTGGCGCCGTAGGAATCGCCAGCGGCGCCTTTGGCTTTTTTCTCAGGCAATTAGTCCCTTCCGATTGACACAGAAAGCCCCGACGTCTGAAGCCTCGCTCCAGACCGGCCGGGGCAAAAGAGGAGTTGCCATAAGAATACCAGTTAGCGGCCGTGGATGGACGGCCCAATTGAAACAATTTGCCTGCAAATCGTGCATAAATTGTGCCTAGAAGCGATCGGCGTTCACACGGAAGCGCAGATCGGTCGGCGCCAGGTCGCCCAGCCGCTCGTTGAGGCGCTCCAGCAGCTGCGCCTGCATCAGGTCGAGCTCCTCCGCCCAAACCGCGTCCGCGCACTCGATCGTCAGCGTGCCCGCCCGCTCGGCAGGGGGGCTACGGCTGGCCCTCCGTACTGGCAGTCGCTTTGCAAAGTTCTAAAGCGAAATCCCAAAAGGAGCTGCCCGGGCGCGGCTCAAAGTAGCCGGCGATCCCAGGCCGTGGAGACGGGAACTCCGTAACGGCCCCAGCGACCGCAAGCCGCTCTACAGCCGTTCGCACTGAGCTTTCCTTTGGAATCTCGAGGTCGGCTGACTCCGCTCTCTCTCGCGCTTTGAGAAAGATCTCTTCTACCGTCGAGCTTCTATCGAGAGCTGCGAGGGCAGCCGCGATCTCCAACTGATATTCGCGGCCGAATACGCGGTTGGAAATGTTGCGCAGGTCGGCCGTCAGCGGTACGGCTGCAAAGCTCGGGAGCGTCATTTCCATAGTGTAGTTTGTAATCTGCAATTCTTAATTTGGAAATTGCATAATGTCCTAGCGCAACTAAGCGCAATAGTTCCTTGGGAGACCCCAGTGAACGGAGAAGAGTTCAACCACAAGAAGCTCACCGAGCTGATCGTCTATATCGCGAAGCGCCTTGGACCGGAGGCGGCACTCGGCCGAGTCAAGCTGGCCAAGCTCCTGATGGCCAGCGACTTCGGCGCGTACGAGCGTTTCGGCCGCTCGATCACGGGCGCGACCTACGAGAAATGGGAGCACGGCCATCTGCCCCGTGAGATGCTGCTCGCGCAGCGCGACCTCGAGGCCGGGGGGGACATCCGCGTCGAGACCGTCGATTACTTCGGCAAGAAGCTTAATCACATCACCGCGCGTCGCGATCCCGATATGAGCGAATTCAGCGAGGACGAGTTGGGTGCGATCGAGACCGCCCTTCTCCGTTTCGGCCATGAGAGCGCAGCGCACCTGAGCAATCTCTCCCACCTTGAACTCGGTTGGCGGCTCGCGAGTTGGAAGGAGCCGATCCCGTTCCGAACGGTCTACCTGGGTGTTGGTGGCGTATCAAACGAGGACCTCCGTCGGGGCGAGGAACTAGCTTCCTCGCATGGCTGGAACTGAGCCTGGGCTCCTCTTCTGCAAGGGTTTCGTCGAGGCAGAGTCATTCGAGCGGTCAAAAGCTGAACTCATGCAGGAAACGGGGCTGACGCCCCGGGAGATCGATGATCGGGTCGAGGCGCTCGTTTGGGCGCTGGCTCGATTTGGGGGACGGGAGGCCGAGGGGGAGGAGGCGGAAATCTCCGTCAGACAGATCCCCAATCGGCAGCTCTGGGTGGCAGTGATCCCACGTGGAATTCCCCCGTTGCGTCTTTATCTGCGTCCCCGCCCCGAGGTCGCCGGCGTGTGTGAATGGCTGTGGATTGAGCGGAGATTGTAGGTCGGCACTCATGCCCGCCCGGGATTGCCTAGAAGCGATCGGCGTTCACACGGAAGCGCAGATCGGTCGGCGCCAGGTCGCCCAGCCGCTCGTTGAGGCGCTCCAGGAGCTGCGCCTGCATCAGGTCGAGCTCCTCCGCCCAAACCGCGTCCGCGCACTCGATCGTCAGCGTGCCCGCTCGCTCGGAGGTCGGTGCGGCCACGGCGGCGAGCTGGGCGCCGACCGCCTCCGTCCAGGCCGCCTGCACCGCGGCGAGGCCCGTTCGCGGCGCCGCGAGGTCGCGGGCCGCGCGGATCGCGGCGCCCGCCTGACGGGGCGCGCGGCGACGGCTCACGCGGCGGCCTCCTCCGGGAGGGCGGGGGGCGGCATCGGGATCGTCGCGGCGCGGGCGGCGCGGGGCGAGTCCTCCTCGTCGGCCGCGGTGATCACCGCCTGGCCGCCGTCACCGAGCCGCTCGACCAGCCGCTCGCGGCGGGCCGGGTCGAGCTCGCTCATCACGTCGTCGAGCAGCAGCAGGGGCGTCACCCGGCGCGCCGAGCGCAGCGCCTCCCGCTCGGCGAAAAGGAGGGCGAGCAACCCGGCGCGCTGCTGGCCCTGCGAGCCGTACCGCCGCAGGGACCGTCCCCTCAGCTCGAGCTTCAGCTCGTCGAGGTGCGGGCCCCAGGAGCTGCGGCCCATGCGGATGTCCTGCTCCCGCCGCTCCGCCAGGCCGGCCCGGATCTGCTCGGCGTCGCCGTCAGCCCGCGGGGCGTACTCGAGGTTTGCCCCGCCGTCGATGCCGAGGTCCGCGGCGGCCGTCGCAAAGGGCTCGCTCAGCTCGGCGACCGCCTCGCTCCTTGAGGCGACGAGCTGTGCCGCGAGCTCAGCGAGGCTCGCGTCCCAGACGTCGAGGTCCTCGGACCTGCCAAACCCGGCGTTGAGGCGCGAGAGGAGCGCGTTGCGCTGCGCCAGCGCCTGGCCGTAGCGCCTGCGCAGCTCGGCGCGGGTGGGCCAGCGCGCGGCGACGAAGCCGTCGACGTGCGCGCGGCGCTCGGCCGGCGGCCCCTTGACGAGGCTGAGGCGATCGGGGGCGAAGACGGCAACCGGCGGGCGGTTGCGGGCAAGGGTCGCCGGATCCGCGGGAGCGCCGTCGAGCAGGTGGCGCCGTCCTTCGGCCCGGCTGACCGCGGCGAGGAAGCGGCGCTCGAGGCCGTCGGCGTCGCGAACCGTCGCCTCGGCCCGGGCCAGTGAGCCGCCGTAGGGGATCAGGTCGCGGCGATCGGCGGTGCGAAACGAGCGCCCGGTGAGGGCGAAGTAGAGCGCCTCGACCAGGTTGGTCTTGCCGGCGCCGTTCGGCCCGACCAGGCTGACGATCCCGGGCCCGAGCTCAACGCGGGCGCGATCGAGGCTGCGGACCGGCTTCGCCTCGATCGCGGTGACCAGCACCGTCCGCCCCGCTCACACGTTGAGGCGGATCGGCATCACCAGGTAGCGGAAGTCTTCGCTCTCGACCGGCTGCAGCAGGCCCGGCCGCAGCGGCGAGATCAGGCGCACCAGCAGCTCGTCCCCCTCGACGCTCTCGATTCCCTCCTTGAGGAACTCGGGGTTGAACCCGATCTCCAGCTCCTCTCCCTCGAAGCTCGCCGGCATCGTCTCCTTCGCGTCGCCCACGTCGGGCGTCTCCGCCGCCACCGTCAGCTCACCGGCGCTGAAGGACAGCCGCAGCGGCGCGTTGCGCTGCGCCAGCTGGCTGACCCGGCGAGCGACTTCGAGGAAGTCGTTGCGCGGCAGCCGCACATCGTGCTCGTAGGACTCCGGCAGGAGCTGTCGAAAGTTGGGGAACTGACCCTCGATCAGCCTCGTGCTGAGGACGATCGCCCCTGCCTCGAAAACCGCCTGGTTGGGCAGCAGCGAGACCACAGCGTGCTCCACCCCCTCGGAGGCGAGAATCCGCGCCAGCTCGCGCAGGGCGCGGGCCGGGATATTCGCCTCCAGGTCGCCGCCAAGCTCTTCGCCCAGCTCGGTCCGCTTCACCGCCAGCCGGTAGGAGTCGGTGGCGACCATCGTCATCTCGGCGCCGGAGGCGGTGACGAGGACTCCGGTCAGGACCGGCCGCATGTCGTCGCGCGAAGCGGCTCTGGCGACCAGCTCGATGCTCGCGGCCAGCTCCTTCGCCGGGATCTTCAGAGCCTTCTCGGCATCCATCTCGGGTAGCCGCGGGAAATCCTCGGCAGGGAGCACCCGCAGGTGGAAGCTCGAGCTGCCGCTGCGGATCTCCACGTCACGCTCAGCCTCGCGCGACTCGATCTCGACGCTCGAATCCGCCAGCGAGCGCGCCACCTCGGCAAGCAGGCGACCCGGGAGCAGGACCGAGCCCTCGGACTCGACGTCGGCATCCAGGGTCGTCTCCAGGCCCATGTCAAGATCGGTTGCGGCCAGCGTCACCTTGCCGTTCGAAGCGGTCAGCAGCACTCCGGAGAGAGCCTGGGTCGCCGCCCGGGTCGAGACCGCCCTGGAGACGATCGAGAGCTTGGAGACGAGTTCCTCGCGTTTGGTCGTGAGCTTCAAGTGATCGATGCCTTCTTGAGTTGGGTTAGGGCTTGTGGAAAGAGTCGGCGACACCGGCGAATCGGGTTTGCAAAGCGGTTTACGCCCTGTGGAAGGCGCTGTGGGAAAGAGTGGATTCTTGCAGCGCCATCGGCCGTCAGCACTTGGCTCGAGCTGGGATGTGGATACCGCAGCGCAGCTCCTGGACCCGGTTGGCGAGCTCGGGGTCCTCAGCGAGGCTGGCCTCGGCGCGGCGCAGGGAGTTGAGGATGGTCGAATGGTCCCGGCCTCCGTAGAGCCGTCCGATCTGAGGAAGCGAGAGGTCGGTCAGCTCCCGAGTGAGGAAGATCGCGACCTGCCGCGCCCGCAGCGGCCCGGCGGCGCGGCTCGACCCAACCAGATCGGCGTGGGAGACGCTGAACTCCTCGGCGACACGGCTCTGGATCGTCTCGATGGGCGCCGCCCTCGCGGCGGGGGAGTGTGGGATCACCTCGGCGATCAGCTCCCGGCTCAGCGGACGGGCCAGCAGGGAGGCGTGGGCGATCACCCGGGTCAGCGCCCCGTGAAGTTGGCGGACGTTGGCGTCGATCCGGGAGGCGAGCTCGGAGAGGGCGTCGCCGTCGGCGATTTCGACCCCGGCCTCGGTGACCAGCCGGCGCAGGACGGCAAGGCGCGTGGCCAGCTCGGGCGGCTCCACCGAGACCGTCAGCCCCCACTCGAAGCGATCGCGAAGCCTGGCCGCGAGCGTCGACAGCTCGCTCGGGATCCGATCGGCGGAAAGAATCAGCTGGCTGCCGGACTCGTAGAGCGCATTGAACGTGTGGAAGAACTCCTCCTCGGTGTGGGGCTTGCCCTCGAGGAACTGAACGTCGTCGATCAGCAGGACGTCGATGTCGCGGTGGCGGGCCTTGAAAGCCTCGGCGCCGGAACAGCGCAGGGCGGCGACGAACTCGTTGGTGAACGACTCGGCGGTGGTGAAGCGAACGCTGAGCCCCGGCGCGTTCGCCTGCAGGTAGTTGGCGATCGCCGAGAGGAGGTGGGTCTTGCCGAGGCCGGGCGGCCCGTGCAGAAAGAGGGGGTTGTAGGCCTCCGAGGGGGCCTCGGCGACGGCCAGCGCGGCGCCGTGGGCGAGGCGGTTGCCGCCGCCGATCACGAAGCGGTCGAAGGTGTAGCTGGGGTTCAGCTCGACCCCGGTCAACTCCGCCGGAAGATCCAGATTCGCATCCCGCTCGGTGAAGCGGACCGAGCGAAGGCCCTCGTCGGAGGCTGCCAGCGCTTCGCCGATCAACCCCGAGTAGCGCCGCTCGGCCCAGGCGCGGACCCCGTCCGGAGCGGTCAGGTAGAGCGTCTCGCCGACGGCTCCGACCGGCTGCAGCGGCTCCAGCCAAAGGCGGAAGGTCGACTCCGGGACCGAGCTTCGCAGCTGCTCCCGGGTTTCCCGCCAGATGGCGTCGAGCTGGTGTTTGGAGGAGTCATTCGGCACCTGGCTGGCGACCATAGCGGCGTGCCTGAAGAGCCAGCCGGGGCGCTCCGCAAATCCCGGCGAAAAGATTTCCCAGAGCCTCCGTATACTCCCGCCTCCGATGAAGCGCACCTACCAGCCGAAGAAGCGGAAGCGCGCGAAGACGCATGGCTTCCGAGCGCGGATGAGCACCCGGGGCGGCCGAGCGGTCCTGAAGCGACGCCGGCGCAAAGGGCGGAAGCGCCTCACTCCTTAGATGGCGTCGAAGCGACGGCGCCTCTCGCGCAGCGGCGAGTTCGACCGCGTTTACCGCGACGGCTCATCACATGCCACCCGCCACCTCGTTCTCTACACCTTCCCCCGCGACGAAGAGAGATCGGACGTGAGGCTCGGGGTATCGGTCGGCCGCAAAGTCGGCGGGGCGGTCGAGCGCAATCGGGTGAAGAGGGCGCTGCGGGAGGCTTTTTGGGGACTCTCCGACCGCCTGCCTCCCGGGCACGACTTCGTAATCGTCGCCCGGGGTGAGGCGGGAGAGCTGGTCGAGCGCGAGGGGACGGCGGGAGTGACGAAGAGCCTGGAAGAGGCGCTGGCGGGCACGTCGGGGAGGCGTTCCACGTGAAACGGATCCTCTTGGCGCCGATTCGCGCCTACCAGCGCTGGATCTCGCCCAACCGCCCGCGCCGCTGCCGCTACGAGCCGACCTGCTCCGCCTATGTCGTCGAAGCGATAGAGCGCTTCGGAGCGGTCCGCGGGCTGCTCCTGGGCTCCTGGCGCCTGCTCCGCTGCAACCCGTTCAGCCACGGCGGCTTCGACCCGGTGCCAGACCGCTTCACGCTGCGGGTCGGGCCGGTGGACCCGGCTGAGTACAGAAGGGCCCACCCATGATCCTGCCCACCGCGAACATCCTCCAGCCGCTGATCGACGTAGCCAACGGAGTCCTCCAGTTCTTCCACGACAACGCCGGCCTCAGCTGGGGGATGTCGATCATCGCCCTCACCGTCTGCACTCGGGCGCTGCTGATCCCGCTCACCTACAAACAGCTGAAAGGCATGCGGGCGCTGCAGGCGCTCCAGCCGCAGATCAAAGAGATCCAGGCCAAGTACAAGAACGACAAACAGCGCATGCAGCAGGAGATGATGCGCTTCTACCAGGAGAACAAAGTCAACCCCTTTGCCTCCTGCATCCCGCTGATCGCGCAGCTGCCGGTCTTCATCACCCTCTTCTACGTGCTGCGGCACGAGCTGCCGGCCGACATCGGCTGCAAGGCGGGCGAATGCGGCTCCGAAGCGGCCTTCCTCTTCATCAACGACCTGACCGCCAAGGCGACCGGCGCGGAACTGATCGTGCTGCTGGTTCTCTACGTCGGCACCCAGCTGATCTCGGGCATGGTGATGTCGGTCACCGCGGACAAAAGCCAGCGCACGATGATGTTCGTGCTGCCGCTGATCTTCGTCCCCTTCATCATCAACTTCCCCGCTGGCCTCGTCCTCTACTGGATCACGACCAACATCTGGACGATCGGCCAGCAGTACACGATCCAGCGAGTCGTGCCGGCGCCGCACGTGCCGACCTCGGCCGAAGTCGCTGCGGCGAAGCCGCCACCGCCACCGCCGAAAAAGAAGAAGAAGCGGCGCTGAGTCCGGAGCCGGGTGGGCGCCGGTCCGCTTTCGCCTAGCACCTCCGCTTCGCTCCGGTGCAATCTGGATGGCGCCTGGCGGCGCCAGGAATACGCGACGAGTCGTGGAGGCTCAGCGGACCGGCGCCCACCCGGCTTCTCCCAGCGGCAGCGCGCTTCAGCCCAACGGGCGCTTCTTGGCCATGCCGGGCCGCCGCGGAAGGTTGGCGGGGGTTGGGCCGGTCTTGCGGATTACGTGGAGGTGGCGGTGGGCGCTGCCGGCGCGGTTGCCTACGTCGAGGATGGACTCGGGGTGCATCGCCAGGGCATCGGCGGCGTTGGCGAGCTGTGCCTCCTCCTCGGGATCGCGCTTGCCCTTCCAGGCGATTAGGACGCCGTTTGGCTTCAGAAGTGGGGATGCGAGCTCGGCTAGGGTCGAGAGGCGCCCGACCGCCCTCGCCGTGACGACGTCGTAGCGCTCGCGTCCGTCGCCCGCCGCCAGCTCCTCCGACCGGAGGTTGAGCACTGCCGCGTTGGGGATCCCGGCAGCCTCGATCGCGCGGCGCATGAAGTCGCACTTGCGCCCGACCGACTCGATCAGCTCGACCCGCGCCTCCGGCAGCGCCACCGCCAGCACCAGGCCCGGGAAGCCGGCGCCGGCGCCGACGTCCGCGATGCGGCCAGCCCCTTTCAGCTCCGGCGCCTCCAGTCCCGTGAGGCTGTCGTCGACGTGGACCTTCCAGGCCCGCTCGTCGACCACCGAGCTGACCGAGGCCCGCTCGGCTGCGAGCAGGCCGAGGACCTTCGTCAGCGCGGCGCGGGCGTCAGGCCCCAGCTCGACGCCGGGCTCCCGGCTCACTCGGTGACGAGCGGGGCGACGATCACGCAGCGGTTGGGCTCGTCGCCCTCGCTGTAGGTCTCGACCCCGGCGCGCTCTTTCAGCCGTTCGTGGACGACGCGCCGCTCCTGGGCGGACATCGGGTCCATCTCGACCACCCGGTTGGCGCTCAGCGCCCGCTCGGCGGCGCGATCGGCGCGGCCCTCCAGGGTCTCCCGCCTGCGCTCGCGGTACCCGGCGGCGTCGACGATCACCCGCTTGCGCTCCCGCATGCCGCGGAAGGCGGCTTGGTAGGAGAGCAGCTGCAGCGCGTCGATCGTCTGGCCCCGTTTGCCGATCAGCAGGCCGTAGTCGTCGTTCCCGACGACGCTGGCGAGGATCCGGTCGTCGTCCTCCTCAACCTCCACCTCCCCGTCGAGGTCGAGCTCGTCGAGCACTCCCTCGAGCAGCTCGCGGACGCGCTCGGCCGGTTCCTCTGGCCAGTCGAAGCTCTCGGACACGCCGAGCAGGCTATCCGACCGCTCACCGACGCGCGCCGGAATCAACCATCTAGGGTGCCCTCCGATGGGGACGGTCTACGCGGTCGCAAACCAGAAGGGCGGGGTCGGGAAGACGACCACCGCCGTCAGCCTGGCCTCCTGCGAGGCCGCCGGCGGCGAGCAGACGCTGCTGGTGGACCTCGATCCGCAGTGCAACGCGACCGTCGCGCTCGGCGCCGGCCGCGAGATGCACCCCTCCTCCTACGATTGCCTGACCGGCGACGTCTCCGTCGCCGAAGCCGCCCGGCCGGCGGGCCCCGACAACCTCTGGCTGGTCCCGGCCAGCCGCGACCTCGCCGGCGCCGCGGTCGAGCTGCCGCGGATCGAGGGCTCCGAGACGCGTCTGCGGGAACGCCTCGGCCCGGTGCGCGAGCGCTTCGCGGTGACCCTGCTCGACTGCCCCCCGTCGCTCGGTCCGGTCAGCGTCAACGCCCTCACCGCGGCGGACCGGGTGATCGTCCCGGTCCAGGCCGAGTACCTGGCGCTGGAGGGCCTGGTCCAGTTCCTCGAGACGCTCGGGCTGATCAGGCGCGAGCTCAACCCGCGGCTCGAGGTGGCGGGGCTGCTGATCACGATGCACGACGAGCGGACCCGCCTCGCGCAGGACGTCGAGGCGGAGCTGCGCCAGCACTTCGCGGGCATGGTGCTCGACACGGTGATCCCCCGGAGCGTTCGAGTCGCCGAGTCGCCGAGTTATGGTCTCCCCGTGACCGAGCACGCCCCCGCGTCGAGAGGCGCCGTCGCCTACCGGGCGCTGGCCAAGGAGCTGGCGCGCCGTGGCTAGCGCCGCGAAGCGCGGCATGGGCCGCGGCCTGTCGGCGATCCTGCCGGAAACCGACAGCGAGGGCGCCGGCGAGCTGCGCGAGCTGCCCGTCGACCTGATCAAGCCGAATCCCGACCAGCCCCGGACCCGCTTCGATCCCGACGCGCTCACCGCGCTCGCCGCGTCGATCGAGACCAGCGGGGTCGTGCAGCCGCTGCTGGTCCGGCCCCTCCCCGACGGCAGCTACGAGCTGGTCGCCGGCGAGCGCCGCTGGCGCGCCGCCCAGCAGGCGGGGCTCGAGAAGGTCCCCGCGGTCGTCCGCGACCAGGCCGAAGCCGAGCGGCTGCAGGCGGCGCTGATCGAGAACATGGTGCGCGAGGACCTCAACCCGGTCGAGGAGGCGCGCGCCTGCGCCGCCCTGGTCGACGATCTCGGGCTGAGCAAAGAGGAGCTGGCCCGCCGAGTTGGCCGCAGCCGCCCGGCCGTCTCCAACCTGATCCGCCTGCTGGAGCTGCCCGACGAGACGCTGGAGCTGCTCGAGTCGCGGCAGCTCAGCGAGGGCCATGGCAAGGCGCTGCTCGGGGCCGGCGGCAACGACGTGCGCCGCCGCCTCGCCCGCGACGCGGTGCGGGGCGGATGGTCGGTTCGGGAGACCGAGAACCGGGTCAAGCTGGCCGGCCAGCCAAAGGCAAGGCCGAAGCGACCGGCGCTCGACCCGGACGAGCGGGCGGCCCTCGAGGAGACCGCCGACGCCCTGGAGACCGCCCTCGGCCACGAGGTGAAGATCCACGCCCGCGGCAAAGGGATCGCCGTCGAGCTCCGCTTCGACGACCTCGACGAGGCCCGCGCTCTGGCCCGGAAGATCAGGCGAGGTCCTTAGAGCCGACGCTGGACGGTCTGCTCGGCGAAATCCACAAGCGCGTTTGCTTGGCGCAGAGCGGCCTGGAGATCCGTTCCCGCGACGTCGAACAATCCGTAATGGGCCTCGTCCTTGAGGCTGAGCAGCCGGCGCAAGGCGTTCGCCGCCCGAGCGCCACCCGGCTCGATCTGCTCAACCAGGTCGGTCGCCTGCCGGTGGTCCTGGCCACGCGAGCGGCGGCCGAGTGCGCTGCAACAGGCAGCATCGGCGGCGGCGATACCTGACAGCACGGCGAGCGCAGCCGCTGCTCCGGCGTACTCCAGGTCTTCCCCTTCGCCTGCCGAAAGCTCGGCGACGTCGAGGAACTTCCGCGCGTGGGCCAGTCGCGTCCGCGCATGAGTCGCGGAGCAGGGCTGGGTGCGACGTGCGCGCCCGGCGGCCTTCACACCGGCTCCAACAACTCAGCCGCCGCCGCGCCCGCGACGGTGATCGCGTCCGAGCGGAGCTCGGCGACGATCGGGGGCTCATCTTTGCGCAGCCGCGCAAGCTCCGCCTCGCCGACCTCGGCTATCCCGGCTCGATTTCCGGTCCATCGCTGGACTTGACGGGCCAGCAGGTCCAGCTCGCTCCGCCAGGCCGGATCCTCGCCGTCCACCTCTCCCGGCCGCACAACGAACAGGTCGATGTCGCTCCCGGCATCTCCCTCGCCCCGCGCCGCGGAGCCGAACACCGACACATGGACCGGCGCCAACTCCCATGATCCGATCGTGGACCGGAGGCGCCTGAACAGCTCGCCTCGCATGCCGGCGAGGACGTCGACCGCCGGGGCGGCGAGATGGTCCCGATTCAGCGTGAAAAGGAGCGCTCGACCGGCCTCCTCCCTGTCGACGAGGCCTTGCTCCGCAAGGCGGTTGAGGGCGTTGAGCGCTCCTCCGTGAGAGCGCTTGCCCAGCAGCCGCGCCACCTCGCGCCCGGTCAGCGGCCGGCTGGTTCCTGCAAGCACGCTCAGCACCCCGCTGTCGAGCGTTGGGCAGACCGCCTTATAGGGATGCGCGATGTCCATGTTCTTCCTTGGAGATGATATCGGACATATGGATATTTTCCCAGCCATATACTCAATTTCTTATCCATTCGATCCGGACATCGATCGCACCTCGTCGAGGGCGGGAGGCCAGCCGCGAGCGGCGCGGCAAAGACGAGCCGTCAGAGACTAAGATTGCCGAGGCTGAAGTAGCTGAAAGGGCGATTAGCTCAGTTGGTTAGAGCGCGTCTCTGATAAGGACGAGGTCCCTGGTTCGAATCCAGGATCGCCCACCTCTCCCGCCTATAATCGGCCGTCCCCTACGGTCGGGAGCGTTTCGCGTGCAGCAGATGCAGATCTACGGCGTCTCCTTCGACATGGTCGGCAAGCAGCCGATCGTGCTGCTGAAGACCGTGGAGGGGAACCGCTTCCTGCCGATCTGGATCGGGCACCCGGAGGCGGCGGCGATCCTGATGAAGCTGCAGGGGGCCTCGACGCCGCGGCCGATGACCCACGACCTGCTCTCCGACGTGCTCGAGCAGCTCGACGCCAAATGCGAGCGGGTCTCCGTCACCGAGCTGCGCGACAACACCTTCTACGCCTCGATCACGGTCTCGGTCAACGGCTCCGAGCTGGAGATCGACTCGCGGCCCTCCGACGCTCTTGCCCTCGCGGTTCGCGTCTCGGCGCCGATCTTCGCGGCCGAGGAGGTGATCGAGGAGTCGGCGATCGAGTTCGAGCACGAGGTCGAGGACACCGAGGAGGTCGTCGACAAGTTCAAAGAGTTCCTCGACGAGGTCACCCCCGAAGACTTCGCTCAGGGCGATAGTTGAGACTCTAGGCAGCCGCCGGCTTCAGGGCCAGGTCGAGGATCCGCTCGACCAGCGCCTCGAAGTCGATTCCGGCCGCCTCCGCCGCCTGCGGCAGCAGGCTGGTGTCGGTGAGGCCGGGGATTGCGTTGGCCTCCAGCACCTGGGGCCCGGTTTCGCCGAGAATCAGGTCGACCCGGGCGAAGCCGGAGCAGCCGAGGGCGCGGTAGGCGGCGAGCGCGGCGTCGGTGACCGCCGTCCGCTCGTCCTCGCTCAGCTCCGCGGGACAGACGAAGCGGGTGCGGCCGATCTCGTAGCGGGCTTCGAAGTCGTAGTCCTCGCCCTCGGCGGGGATCGCCTCGACCACCGGCAGCGCCTCGTCCCCGAGCACGCTCACCGCCAGCTCCCGTCCCGCGACGAAGCGCTCCAGCAGCACCCGGTCGTCGTAGCTGAAGGCGGAGATCAGCGCCTGCGGCACCTGCGCCGGTTCGGCGGCGAACTTGACCCCGAGCGAGGAGCCGCCGCGGCTGGGCTTGATCACCAGCGGGAAGCCGAGGCCCTGCTCGAGCCGGTCGAGCGCGTCGGCGGCGCCGAGCTCGCGAAATGCCGTCTGGTTGAAGGCGAACCAGTCCGGGGTCGGCACCCCCGCCTCGCGCAGCGCGTCCTTGGCCAGGGCCTTGTCCATGCAGCGCCCGCAGGCGGCCACGCCCGGCCCGGTGAAGGGGATGCCGAGGATCTCGAGCAGCTCCTGGGCGGTGCCGTCCTCGCCGCCGACCCCGTGCATCGCGACGAAGGCGACGCCGGGCCGCTCCTCCTTCAGCCGCCTGACCAGGTCCGGGCCGACGTCGATCGCCAGCACCTCGTGGCCGAGCGCTTCCAGCGCGTCCTCGACCCGCGCCGCCGAGCGCAGCGAGACGCCGCGCTCAAGCGAGCGGCCGCCCTTCAGCACCGCGACCCTCATCCACCCGCCTCGCCGGTCTTGCGGAACGGGAGCACGTCGGCGCCCTCGGCTTCGGCCCCCTTCGCCGGCAGCGCCTGTTCCCCGGTGAGCGCGGAGTACAGCTCGACCTGCTCGGAGATCACCTCGCCGATCCGCCGCACCCCCTCGCGGATCTCGTCCTCGTCGACGCCGGAGAAGTTGAGCCGCATCGAGCTGCGCCCGCGCCCGTCGACGTAGGCCGCTTGGCCGGGGACGAAGGCGACGTCGGCGCGCAGCGCCTTCGCCAGCAGGTCGCCGGTGTCGATGTAGCCGGGCAGGGTGGCCCAGATGAAGAGCCCTCCCTGCGGCTCGGTCCAGGTCGCCGCGGCGGGGAAGTGCTCCTGCAGCGCGCCGAGCATCGTGTCGCGCCGGCGCCGGTAGATCCCGACCAGGTCCTCGATGTAGGGCTTCCAGCGCCGTTCGGCGAAGTACTCGCGGACGAAGAACTGGGTCAGGGTGGAGGTGCAGAGGTCGGCGGCCTGCTTGCCGAGCACGATCTTCTCCATCACCGGCGGCGGCGCCACCGCCCAGCCGAGGCGGATGCCGGGGGAGAGGATCTTCGAGAAGGTGCCGATGTAGATGACGAAGTCGCCGCCGTCGAGCTGGTAGAGGGGCGGCAGCGGCTCGCCGCCGTAGCGCAGCAGGCCGTAGGGGTTGTCCTCGACCACGAGCAGCTCGTGCATGCGGGCCAGCTCGACCAGGCGCCGGCGCCGAGCGAGCGACATCGTCACCCCGGCCGGGTTCTGGAAGCTCGGCACCGAGTAGACGAACTTCGGCCGCCGGCCCTCGCGGCGCAGCCGGTCGAGAACCTGTTCGAGCTCCTCGATCCGCATCCCGTCCTCGTCGCACTCGATCTGGACGACGTCGGCCTGGTAGCTGCAGAAGACCGGCACCGCGCCGGGGTAGGTGGGCGCCTCGCAGATGACCACGTCGCCGGGGTCGACCAGCGTCTTGCAGACCAGGTCGATCGCCTGCTGGCCGCCGGTGGTGACGATCACGTCGTCGGGGTCGGGGAGCATTCCCTCCGCGGCCATCACCTCGAGGATGCAGTCCCTGGTCTCTTCGAATCCCTCGGTCGGCCCGTACTGGAGCGCCTCGGCGGCGGACTCCTGAGCGATCCGCGTCATCTGCGCGGCGAAGCTCTGCGGTGGGAAGGTCGAGGTGTCCGGAAGCCCGCCGGCGAGCGAGATCACTTCGGGGCGGGCGGTCACCGCCATCAGGTCGCGCATCGCCGAGGAGCGCATCACGCCGGTCCGCTCGGCGAACAGCCCGGCGTATCGCTCCAGGTCCCGGGTGCTCGTGTGAGCGCGCCGCCGGTGGGGCGGTGGGGGCGTCTCCGTCATCCCATAGAAGTGTGGCGGATAGACGCCGCCGCGTCCGGGCGGTTAGGTTTTCGCATGTGGAAGCAGCTCTCACCGACCTCGGAGTCGGCATCGCGATCGGGATGATCGCCGGCACCACCGGCACCCACGGCTCGGCCCGGGGGCGGATGACCCTGCTCGCCGCGGTGATCGGGATCGTCGTCGGCTTCCTGATCGACGGCGCCCTCGGCGCTGTGCTCGCTCTGGTCGGCGCGGTACTCGCCTGCCTGGTGATCAGCGATCTCGTCTCCGGCGCCAGCCGCCGCGAGGGGAGCGGCGCCGGCGCGCTCGGCTTCATCGTCGCCCTGGCGGCGCTGGTTGCCATCGCGGTCGCCCTGCTGCTGCCGCTCGCGACCATCCTCGTCGCCGGCGGCCTGATCTGGCTCGGCGTCGCCAGGCATCGTCGGGCCCAGCGCAAACACGCCGGGCTGCGCGTCCTGCGGTAGCCGGAACGGCGTTCGTCCTTTCCGGGGGCATATCCGGGGAAAGGACGAACGCAGCGCGCCCCGAGCCGACCGGCCCGGTCGAGCATCATTCGGGCGATGCCGGCGAAGAAGCTCGTCCTCACCTACGTCGACTCGCTGCGCACCGACATGCTGCGGCGCGCCGTCGCCGAGGAGCGCGCGCCGACCTTCGGCGCCCTGCTCGAGCGCGGGGTGCTGGTCGAGGACTGCGTCTCCAGCTTCCCCTCGGTGACCCCGGTCGCCTGCTCGGAGCTGGTCACCGGGGTCGGCGCGGACCGGCACTGGATCAGCGGCATGAACTGGTACCACCGGCTCGAGCGGCGCTACGTCGAGTACGGCTCCTCGCTCGACGCGACCCGCTCCTTCGGCGTCTTCCGCGCCCTCTACGACCTCGTCTACAACATGAACCTGGCCCACCTCAACCCGCGGGCAGAGACCCTCTTCGAGCGCCTCGACGACGCCGGCGCGAGGACCGCCTGCACGCCGTTCCTGATCTACCGCGGCCGCCACCGTCACGAGGTCTCGCTCGACGGGCTGCTGCGCCGCGCCGTCGACGCGACCAGGCTGAAGTTCCACCACCACACCTGGGGCCCGACCGACCTCTTCTACGGCGAGCTCTACGCGAGCCGCGAGGTCCCCTGCCGGCCGACCTCGATCCCCGGCGGCCGCGACGACTACGCCGCATGCTGCGCGGCGGAGCTGGCCAAGGAGGGCCGCTACGACTTCCTCCTGCTCTCGCTGCCGGACAACGACACCTACAGCCACCGGCACGGGCCGGAGGCGAGCGTCGAGTCGATCGCCAAGGCCGACCGCTGCTTCGCGAAGCTGGTCGAGGCGGCGGGCGGCCTCGACGGCTTCCTCGAGGAGCACGCCCTGATCCTGGTCGCCGACCACGCCCAAACGCCGGTCCACCGCGGCCTGCCGCTGGCCGAGCTGCTCGCCCGCCAGTGGACGGTGCTGCAGCCCTCCGACGACCGCCCGGAGCTGGCCCAGCTCGCGGTCAGCCCCACCGGCCGCGCCGCCCACGTCTACCTGCTGCCGGGCGAGGGCGAGCGGGCGGAGCCGACGGCGGTGGCGGCCGCGTTGACCGTGATCGAGGGGATCGAGCTGGTCTGCCGGCTGGAGGGGGACGACGGCCTGCCGCTGCGCCGCGACGAGCCTGGGATGCCGGCGCGCGGCGGCGAGTGGGCGGTGGTCGAGCGCGGGGAGGAGGCGGTCCGCTTCCGGCCCGGCGGCGACGTCGCCGACCTGCGCGGCGGGCGCTGGGAGGTCGAGGGGGAGCTCTCGGCGCTCGGCGCTCGGGTGGAGGACGGGAGGCTGCGCAGCGACTCCTACCCGGATCCGCTGGCGCGGGTCTGGGCGGCGCTGACGGCGCCCCACTCGGGCGACTTCGTCGTCTCGCTGGCGCCGGGCTTCGAGGCGGTCGACTGGGGAGGGGTCAGCCACGCCGGCGGCGGCAGCCACGGCTCGCTCGACGCCGGTGACTCGCTCGGCCCGCTGCTCTTCGTCGGCTGCGGGCCGGAGTCGGCGGAGGAGCGGGAGCAATGGACTCTGCGCGACGTGGCGCCGGCGGTCCTCCAGCACTTCGGAATCGAGCATTAGTGAGAGCCATCGGCTGCGCGCTTCTGCTGGCGGCCGTGTTGGCGGCGATGCCAGCGCAGGCGGCGGGATCGAGCGGGCAGATCTCCGAAAAGCAGGCGATCCACGCCGCGAACCGGGACTCGAAGGTCATTGGGGAGCGGGAGAGGAACGGGGCGCTGGCGCCGGTCGCGAGCATGGTCGAAGGCCACTGGGAGGTCGGCTACTTCGTCCACGGCGACGAGGTGGCGGTGGTGCTGGTCGACCCTGCGACGGGGGAGGTGACCGAGTCGTGGACCGGGTACCAGGTCGCCTGGAAGATGGCCCGCGGCTACTCCGGCGCCTTCGGTCACAAGCTCAACGCCCCCTACGTCTTCCTGCCCCTCTGCGCCCTCTTCCTGCTCGGGCTGGTCGACTGGCGCCGCCCGTGGCGCGTCGCCAACCTCGACCTGGCGGTCCTGCTCGGCTTCGGCGTCTCCCACTTCTTCTTCAACCGGGGCGAAATCGGCGTCTCGGTCCCGCTCCAGTACCCGGTCCTGCTCTACCTCCTGGGGCGGTCGCTATGGATCGGATTTCGCGGCAGGGGGGAGGGGCTGCGCCCGGTCTGGCCCGCCGCCTGGCTGCTGATCGCGGCGCTGTTCCTGATCGGCTTCCGGGTCGGCCTCAACGTCGCCGACTCGGGCGCGATCGACGTCGGCTACGCGGGGGTGGTCGGCGCCGACCGGATCGCCCACGGCGAACAGCTCTACGGCAGCTTCCCCGAAGACGTCGCCCACGGCGACACCTACGGGCCGGTCAGCTACCTGGCCTACGTGCCCTTCGAGCGGATCTGGCCCTGGTCAGGGAGCTGGGACGACCTGCCCGCCGCCCACGCCGCCTCCGTCTTCTTCGACCTGGCGACCTTCGCCTTCCTGATCCTGCTCGGCATCCGCATCCGGCCGGGACCCGCGGGCCGCCGCCTCGCCGCGATCCTCGCCTTCGGCTGGGCCGCCTACCCCTACACCGCGTTCGCGCTGGAGTCGAACTCGAACGACACGCTGGTCGCCGCCCTTCTCGTCGCGACGGTCCTCGTGCTCGCCAGACCCCTGGCCCGCGGAGCGACGCTGGCCCTCGCCACCTGGGCGAAGTTCGCGCCAATCGTGCTCGCACCGATGCTGTTCGCCCATGAGCGCCGCCGTCGTGCCGCTCTGCTCTACGCCTCCGGGTTCGCCGCGGTGGCGGTCGCTGTGATGGCGTGGCCCGCCATCGATCCAGGGTTGAAGACGTTTTACGAGAGGACGATTGCATCTCAGGCGGGGCGCGAATCGCCGTTCAGCATCTGGGGACAGGTGCATGGGCTCGAACCGTTGCGGATCGCCCTGCTGGTCGGGACGGGCGCGCTGTCTCTTCTGCTGGCGTTCATTCCGAAGCGCAAGTCACTCGTCCAGGTAGCCGCGCTTTCGGCCGCCCTGCTGATCGCGCTCCAGCTCACGCTGCACCATTGGTTCTACCTCTACATCGTCTGGTTCTACCCTCTGCTCTTGGTCGGGCTGGCGGCGCTTGAGATGGGGCGGGATACCCCTCCGAACGGCTTGTACTTCTCGGGCGTCCGAACCTCGGACGGCACGCGCACGCCCCACCCGAGCAAGTTGAGAGAGGAGGGGTATCCCGCCCCTACTCCCCGCCCGTAGCCGGCACCATCACCTGCTCGAACGAGTCAGCCAGTCCCCGCCGGTTGACCTCGACCACCGCGCCCATCACCCAGACGTCCTCGTCCGCCGTTTCGAACTTGGTCGGCATCTGGGTGATCAGCGAGGCCAGCGCCTGCTCCGGCTTCACCCCGAGCACGCTCGTGCGCGACCCGGTCATGCCGACGTCGGAGATGAAGGCCGTGCCCTTCGGCAGCACCCGCCCGTCGGCCGTCGGCACGTGGGTGTGGGTGCCGAACACCGCCGCCACCCGCCCGTCGAGGTGCCATCCCATCGCCACCTTCTCGCTGGTCACCTCGGCGTGGAAGTCGACCACGACCGCGTCGGCGTCGAGCCGGTCGAGGATCTCGTCGACGGCGTCGAAGGGGGAGCGGGCGACCCGCAGCCCGACGGCGCCGCTGAGGTTGATCACCCCGATCCGCATCCCGCCCGCCTCGACCACGGTGTGGCCGCGGCCCGGGTTGGCGCTCGGGTAGTTGGCCGGCCGCACCACCCGCTCGTCGTTGGCGAGGAACCCGTAGGCCTCGCGGTGGCGGTAGACGTGGTTGCCGGTGGTGATCACGCCGGCGCCGGCGCCGAAGAGGTCGTTGGCGGTGCGCTGGGTGATCCCGACGCCGCCGGCGGAGTTCTCGCCGTTGACGATCACCAGGTCCGGCGCGTAGCGCTCGCGCAGCGACGGCATCGTCTCGCGCAGCCCGCGCCGGCCGGGGCTGCCGACCACGTCTCCGATGAAGAGGACCCGCATCGCACCTGACCCTATCTGCGAGATTGAGAGCGGTGGCGGAACCGGTCGAAGCGGGCGGGATCGTGGAACGCGCGCTCCGCTATCCGTACGCCGCTCCGCGGCGCTCCTTCGTCTTCGTCTCCGGCGAGGCCAGAGAGCTCCCGGCCGAGCCGCTCGACCTCTCCGGCCGCGAGCCGCTGCTCGCCTACGGCGCCAACGCCGCGCCGGAGGCGCTGGCGCGGAAGCTGGCGGCGCTGCCGGAGCGGCGGCTGCCGGTCCTCCGCGCTGAGCTCGACGGGTTCGACGTCGTCTACTCGGCGCACGTCTCCCCCTACGGCGCGGTGCCGGCGACGCTGCGGGAGAGCCCCGGGACCACCGCGCCGGCCTTCGTCGCCTATCCCGACGCCGATCAGCTGCGCCTGCTCTCGGCCAGTGAGCCCAACTACCGGCTGACGCGGTTGCGAGATGTCACCTGCCGCCTCGAGACAGGCGACTTGCCGACCGAGGTCGACGCCTTCGTCAGCCGCCACGGCTGCCTCTCGCTGGACGGCGGCGAGGTCGCCCTCGCCGCGATCGCGGTCGCGGGCCGCTCGCTCCCGGCTCTGGGCGAGCCCGCCGTGCTCGATCTCGTCAGGTCGGCGTTCTTCCCCCAGCTCGACCTCGAGTCGTTCGTCCTCGACCGCGTAGCGGCGGGTGGCCTCGCGCCGTTTCCACCTTTGTCCCGGCAATAGCGAGGACAAAGGTGGAAACGAGATCGTGTGGGTGGGTCAGACCGTCGCGAAGCGGCGCAGCGCCAGGCGGGCGACGAGGGCGTAGGCGACGGCTAGGACGACGAGGTGAAGCAGCGGCCCGCCGATCCCCGGCCCCGCCGAGTCGAGCGCCGCGGTGATCGCCTGCAGCGCCGGCTTGAAGGGGAAGAGCGCGGTGATCGCGCGGATCGCGTCGAAGGTCCCGCTTCCGACCGTCCCGGAGGGGACCAGGGAGAGCAGCGCGATCGGCAGCGTCACCATGAAGGCGAGCAGGGAGACCGCCCGCACCTCGCGCGCGAGCGCCCCGAGGGCGGCTCCGGCCGCCGCCAGCGCCCCGCCGCCGAGCAGGATCGCGGCCAGCCAGAGCCCGAAGCGCCCCCATTCGAGCGGCACGAAGATCTGCATCCCGGCCAGCATCAGCAGGGTCACCCCGAACCCGACCACGACCCCGAGCAGGACCTTCTCGGCGAGCAGCGCCGGGGCGGAGATCAACCCGCGGGTGAGCCTCGCGAAGGCGTTCTCCTCCCGCTCCAGCGCCAGCGAGCCGGCGACGAGGAGGACGACGACGAAGGCCAGCGTCAGGGTGGCGGCGACGGCGACGGCGAAGACTTCGAGCGGCGGGCTGGCCCCGCCGACGCTGACCTTCCGCACCTCGATCGGCTGGGCGACGCGGTCGAGCAGCGGCCCGGCGATGTCGAGGTTGTCGCGCGCCTGGGTCGCGAAGCCGGCCACCTGTTCGAGCGAGCCCCGCAGCGGCCCCTTCGGCAGCGCCGGCTCGAGCGCCGTGAGGATCTGCGCCGTCGCCCGCAGGCCGAGGATGTGGACGACTCCGCCCAGCGCCTTGAAGTCGCCGCCGTCGATCAGCAGCTTCAGGTAGCGGCCGCCTTCGCCGGCGATCCGCCGCGCGATCGCCAGGTTCGCCCGCGCCATCAGGGCCGAGATCCGTTCGTTGACCAGTTCCGCCTTGACCGGGTCTTCTTCGTTGACGAGGACTTCGACCTTGGGAATCCCGGGGGCGAGGGTCGAGAGCGAGTTGATCTGGGCGACGAGGTCGGAGGGGAGGATCAGCGCCGCCAGCACGTCGCCGGAGCGGACCCTGTCGACCGCCTCCGCCCGGTCGCGGACGTGGACGCACTCGACCCGGTGGCAGATCCGGTCGCCCACGCCGGTGGCCGGGAGCTGCTGGCCGCCGACCTCGATCCGGCTTTCGGACGGCACTTCGTTGAGAAAGGCGACGCGCGGCTTCTCCGGCCCGCGCGAGATCGCGAAGCCGACCAGGACGGCGATCAGGATCGGGTAGGCGACCAGCAGCGCCGCCTGCAGCGGCGAGCGGCGCAGGATCTGCAGGTCCTTGAGCAGCAGCCAGCGCATCTCAGTGCCCCCGGTGTTGCAGGTAGGCGACGAAGGCGGTCTCGAAGTCGCGGTCGGCGGCCTCGGGCGCCTCGCTGCGGACCGCCTCGCGCAGCTCCTCAGCGGAGCCGTCGAAGAGCGCCTCGCCGTCGGCCAGCACCAGCAGCCGCTGCCCGTAGCGCTCCGCCTCCTGGATGTCGTGGGTCGAGAAGACGACCGCGGCGCCGCCGCCGGCGAGGCCGGAGACGAACTCCCAGAGGCGGGCCCGCTGGCGCGGGTCGAGGCCGACGCTGGGCTCGTCGAGCAGCAGCGCCGAGGGCCGGGAGAGCAGCCCGATCGCGATGTTGACCCGCTGCTGGTTGCCCCCCGAGAGGCGGGCGACGACCTCCTCGCGCCGCTCGCCCAACCCGATCAGCTCCAGCATCTCCTCGACGGTGGCGCGCGGGTCGTCGCGCCCCTCCAGCCGGGCGAACAGCAGCAGGTTCTCCTCGACGGTCAGCCGCCGGTAGAGCGCCGCCTGCTGCGGCACCCAGCCGACCCCGCCCTCCGGCGCGACGACCCCGCCCTCCTCGGCGGCCACGACCCCGGCGAGGATCGAGAGCAGCGTCGTCTTCCCCGCTCCGTTCGGCCCGATCACCGCGACCAGCTCCCCCGCCCGCGCCTCCAGCCCGACCCCTCGCAGAGCCTCCCGCTCGCCGTAGCGCTTGCTCAAGCCCCGCGCGGTGAGCGCAGGCTCCATCCCCGTCCCCGCAGGCATCGCGGAAACGCTACTCAGAAAAGGCTCTGCCCCGGCCCGTCGCCCGCGGTTCTGCGCAGCAGGTAGTCCCGGAACCGGGGCGCCGTGTAGTCGTACTCGCCTTTGCGGATGCGGTAGAGGACCCCATGGTCGACGAGACGGCCCAAGAGGACGTTCACGTTCGCCGGCGTCTTGTCGATCGCCTCGTTCAGCTTCGAAACCACGAGCGGCGGGTAGTCCGCGAACGCGGTGCCGAGCAGGACGTCCTGCTCGGCCGGCGTCAGCGTTTCGACCCGGGGATCGTAGAAGTCGATGTCGAGGCGGCGGTAGATGTCGGGGCGCACCGTCTGCAGGAGGGGAGCGCCGATCCGCCGCACTTCGCCGATCTCGGCCGCCTCCCACAGTTCCGACCCCCACAGCTGGATGAAGTAGGGATAGCCCTCGACTTCCTCGACCACCTGCCGGACCACGTCGTCGTCGGCTTCGACCCCACTGCCAGCCTCCGCCAGGGGCCGGGCGAAGGCCTCGTCGGCGTCGGCCTGTTCCAGCGAGCCGATCTCCTCCCCCCTGAACATCCGCTCGGTATAGGAGCGCGCCCTAAGCAGGTTTCCGGTCAGGGTCGGGAGGCCGCAGAGCACGAGCCCGAGCGGGATCTCGCGTCGCTGGAGCGCGACCACCGCGCTGATCAGAAGCGACAGCGGGTGTTCTCCATCGCGCTTGGCGCCATCGCGAATCACCTGCGCCTCGTCGAGCAGGAGCACGAAGCCGGACCGGCCCTTCGCGACCGCCGTCTCCACGACCTCGAACAGGGCGCGGGTGACGTCTTCGCGCGGTTGACCGACGATCGGGTCGTAGGTGAGGGTGAATTCACCCCAGCCGATGCCGAGGCTGCCGGCGTGTCGAGCGGCGTCGCCGACCGCCTTCTTGATCCGCTCGACCCTGGAGAGACGCTCCCTGGTGTCACGCGCGACGGCCGCGAGAGCCTCGACCAGGGGCTCCTCTCCGTTGTGCCCGGGCTGGAGCTCGAGCATCGCGCCGATCCAGCCGGCGTCTTCGGCGATCGACTGGAACTCCCCCAACAGCACGGTCTTGCCGACGCCCCGCAGGCCCGTCAGCCGCATGTTCGGCGGCTGCTCGGGGGCGGCTCGCAGCATCGCGCGGAAGCGGCGCATGGGCTGCTCACGGCCAGCCAGGTAGAGGGGCTTGCTCCCCACTCCGGGCCGAAATGGGTTCTTTCTCGGCAGTTGGGTCATAACAGCGGCTTCCTAAGTTTCGGGGAAGTTAACAGATCTACTGTTATAAGTGCGATACCGAGTTTGTCTTCCCGGTCAGGCTGCTGCAGAGGCGCGAACTCTAGAATCAAGGCAATGCCGTTCCCTGCCACTCGCATGCGACGCATGCGCCGAACCGACACGCTGCGCGGCCTCGTGCGCGAGACCGAGCTCTCGCCCTCGCACCTGATCCAGCCGCTCTTCGTGGTCGCCGGCGAGGGCATCCGCGAGGAGGTCGCCTCGATGCCCGGGATCGAGCGCTTCTCGATCTCCGGCCTGGTCGAGGAGGCGGGCGAGATCGCGGCCGCCGGCGTCGGCGCGGTCCTGCTCTTCGGCGTCCCCGCGGACAAGGACGAGTCCGGCAGCGGCGCCTACGACGAGGAGGGCGTGGTGCAGATGGCGGTCCGCGCGCTGAAGGAGGCGCACCCCGACCTGGTCGTGATCACCGACGTCTGCCTCTGCGAGTACACCTCGCACGGCCACTGCGGCTTCCTCCGCGACGGCGAGGTCGACAACGACATCACGGTCGAGCTGCTGGCGAAGATCGCGATCTCCCACGCCGAGGCCGGCGCCGACGCGGTCGCGCCGAGCGACATGATGGACGGCCGGGTCGGCACGATCCGCCACCAGCTCGACGAGGAGGGCCATTCCCGCACCCCCATCGTCGCCTACAGCGCCAAGTACGCCTCGGCTTTCTACGGGCCCTTCCGCGACGCCGCCGAGTCGACCCCGGAGTTCGGCGACCGGCGCGGCTACCAGATGGATCCGGCCAACGCCGCCGAAGCGGTGCGCGAGGCCGAGCTCGACCTCGAAGAGGGAGCGGACATGCTGATGGTGAAGCCGGCGACCCCCTACCTCGACGTCGTCCGCCGGGTAAAGGAGGCGACCGGCGCTCCGCTCGCCGCCTACCACGTCTCCGGCGAGTACTCGATGCTGAAGGCCGCCGCCGCCAACGGCTGGATCGACGAGCGGCCCGCGGTGCTGGAGACGCTGACCTCGATCCGTCGCGCCGGGGCCGACGCGATCGTCACCTACTACGCGAAGGAGGCCGCCGGATGGCTTCGGTGAAGGTCCCCCAGTCGAAGGCCCGCTCGCGCCGGGACGGCGCCGCGATCCCGCTCGACGAGACCGACAAGCGGCTGATGAACCTGCTGCAGTCGAGCTTCCCCCTCGACCCCGAGCCGTTCGCGCTCATCGCCTCCGAGGCCGAGCTGGAGCTCGACGACGTCCTCGCCCGCACCCAGCGCCTGCTCGACGGCCGGATCATCCGCGAGATCACGCCGATCTTCGACACCCGCGCGCTCGGCTACGAGTCGATGCTGGTCGCCGCCAAAGTCGACCCCGAGAGCCCGCAGCGGGCGGCGCGGATCGTCAACTCGCACCCCGGCGTCTCCCACAACTACCTGCGCACCCACGAGTTCAACCTCTGGTTCACGATCGCCACCCCGCCCGACTCCAAGCTCGGGATCGAAGGCACGCTGGAGGCGCTGATGCGGGAGACCGGCGCGACCTCGATGCGCCAGCTGCCGACCCTGACCCTGTTCAAGATCAACATGAACCTGGAGATGGAGAAGGGGACCGACGCGCTCGCCGCGCCGGTCGAGGCGGCGCCCCCGCGCGAGCTCGAGGCGCAGCCTTACGACGAGGACGACATCGCCCTGATCCGCGCCCTGCAGGGGCCGATGGCCGCGGTCGAGCGCCCCTACGACGAGGCCGCGGCGGAGCTCGGGATCGGCGCCGAGGAGATGCTCGAGCGCCTGCGCGACATGGTCGACCGCAGGATCCTGCGCCGGGTGGCGGCGATCCTCTTCCACCGCCGCGCCGGCTTCTCCGCCAACGGGATGGGCGTCTGGAAGGTGCCCGAGGACGAGATCATGGAGGTGGGGTCGAGGATGGCCTCCTTCCGCGGCATCTCCCACTGCTACCAGCGGCCGACCTACGAGGACTGGCCCTACAGCGTCTTCACGATGGCCCACGGCCGCTCCAAGGAGGAGTGCGACGCGATCCTCGACTCGATCGCCGAGGAGTGCGGGATCGGCCCCGAGGGCCGCGCCACCCTCTACTCCTCGACCGAGTACAAGAAGGTGCGGCTTCATTACTTCACCGACGACTACGCGCGCTGGGAGGCCGAGCATTCCCAGCTCTGAGGGGCTCTACCGCAGAGCCCTGGAGGTCCTCCCCGGCGGGGTCAACTCGCCCGTGCGGGCGATGCGGCAGATCGGCCGCGAGCCGATCTTCGTCGAGCGCGGCGAGGGATGCGAGCTGGTCGACGTCGACGGCAACCGCTACCTCGACTGGGTCGGGTCGTGGGGGCCGCTGATCCTCGGCCACGCCGAGCCCTCGGTGGTCGCGGCGGTGATCGAGGCGGCGAAGCGGGGGACCAGCTACGGCGCCGCGACCGCGGCCGAGGTGGCGCTGGCCGAGGAGGTTGTCGCCCGTGTCCCCTCGGTGGAGATGGTGCGGATGACCAGCTCCGGCACCGAGGCGGCGATGAGCGCGGTGCGCTTGGCCCGGGCGATCAGCGGCCGCGAGATCCTGGTCAAGTTCGCCGGCGCCTACCACGGCCACTCCGACGGGCTGCTCGCCGACGCCGGCTCGGGTCTGGCGACGCTCGGCGTGCCCGGCAGCCCCGGCGTCACCGCGGCCCAGGCGGCGACCACGGTCGTGGTTCCCTGGAACGACCGGGACGCGGTCGCCCGCGCCCTCGCCGAGCACCAGGCCGCCGCGGTGATCGCCGAGCCGATCGCCGCCAACATGGGCGTCGTCCCGCCCGCGGACGGCTTCCTCCGGTTCCTCCGCGAGGCGACCCGCGACGCCGGCGCGCTGCTGATCTTCGACGAGGTGATCACCGGCTTCCGCGTCGCCCGCGGCGGCGCCCAGGGGCTGTACGGGATCGAGCCCGACCTGACCGTGCTCGGCAAGGTGCTGGGAGGAGGCCTGCCTGCCGCCGCCTTCGCCGGCCCGCGCGAGGCGATGGAGCGGATCGCCCCGGCCGGCGACGTCTACCAGGCTGGCACGCTCTCCGGCAACCCGCTCGCGGTCGCCGCCGGGCTGGCGACGCTGGCCCGGCTCGACGACTCCGCCTACGCGCGCCTCGCGGCGCTCACCGACCGCCTCGCCGACGGCTTCGCCGCGCTGGCCGCCGACCGCCCGCTCCAGGTCGCCGCGGCGCCGGGCCTCGTCACGCTCTTCTTCAGCGCCGAGCCGGTGCGCGACTTCGCCACCGCCCGGCGCTGCGACACCGAGGCCCACGCCAGCTTCTGCCGCGCGATGCTCAACCGCGGCGTCTACCCGCCGCCCTCCCAGTTCGAGGCCTGGTTCGTCTCCCTCGCCCACGACGAGGAGGCCGTCGACCGCACCCTCGAAGCCGCCGCCGAATCCCTCGCGGAGGCGCTCCGATGACCCCCACCCCCGTTCCGTGGTTCCTTTGTCACCCGTGACGTCACAAAGGAACCACGCAAAGCCGGAGGAGGCGCTTCGGGCGCTGGCGGCGCAGCTTCGCGGGGAGGAGACGCCGATCTCCGCGCACGTGGTCGAGCCGGCCGCGCCGCCGGTCCTCGGGCCTCTTGCCGCCTCCGGCCCCCGCGCGGCGGGCGACCCGGGCGAGTACTCGCTGGTGGTCGAGGCGGTGCGCGAGGGCTACCTGCTCCACTACGGCGAGCCGCGCCTGCTCGCCGGGCACGACCCCGACCTCGCCCTGCTCGCCGGCGACTACCTCTACGCCCTCGGCCTCGACCGCCTCGCCGTACTCGGCGACGAGCGCGCGGTCGGCGTCCTCTCCGACCTGATCGGCCGCTGCGCCCAGCTCCACGCCGAAGGGTCGCCGGGCACGGTTCCGGAGCTGTGGCGGCGGGCGGCGATGGAGGTCGGCGGCCTCGACGAGGCCGCCGAGCCCGCTCCTAGCTGAACCGGGACTGCTTGATCAGGCAGTAGTTGAACCCGAACCCGAGCACGGTGTCGTTGGCCAGGTTGCCGTTCTGGGTCAGCCGCACCGAGAGCGCCTGCACGCGGTGCTTGTTCCCCGCCTTCAGCGCCTTGCCGATTTCACGCAGCAGCCCCGTCTCCCTGTCGAGATAGCCGAGCCATTTGGCCAGCCGTGCCTCGTCGGCGCTCGGCTGCGGCGCCGCCCGGATCTGGTTGACCGCCTTGCCGAAGGCGGTCGCGGCGCGGCCGAACTGTCCGGCGGCGACCTTCAGCCTCCCTTCCTTGATCTCCCTGCGGCTGCCGGCGAGGATCTTTTCGTTCGCCTTGGTGTTCACCTTGCAGATCGGCTCCACCTGGGCGACGTAGCTTTCGCGCGTCTGTTCGGTCGCCGCCGCGGAACCCGCCAGCAGCGCCGCGGCCAGCAGCACGGCCGTGCCGATTGGGAAAAGCCTGGAAAACGGTCGGTCGCTCGGCATCGAATTGTTTCCCCGCCTCTGATGGTGGCTGCGTGAATCTCCCCGACTGCTCTGCCGGGATCGTATCGCCGCCGGCCTCGAATCGATCCCGGAGCCAACGCAATAGACTCCGAAGTCGATACGCGAAGCACGAGACGTGGCTGACGACACGGACAAGATGAACGGGGCCGAGGAGGCACCCCGAGAGCTGCGGGAGAAGCCCGAGCCCCCCGGCTACTTCGAGGGCGAGTCGATGACTCGTCGTCGCGCTTTCACGATCGCCGCCCAGGGCATCGGAGGCATCGCCGGCGCGGCGATCGTCCTGCCCGCCGTCGGCTTCGCGGTGGCGCCGATCTTCCATCGCGGCAAGGAGCGCTGGGAGGCGATCGGCCCGACCTCGGACTTCGTCGAAGACACCTACCGGCAGGTGGTCTTCACCGAAACCGAGGGGATCGGCGACGCCGGCAAGACGACCGCCTACATCCGCAAGAGCTCGAAGCAGCTGGGCGAAGAACCGGGCCAGTACGTCGCGGTCTCCAACCGCTGCGCGCACCTCGGCTGCCCGGTCCGCTTCGTCGAGGCCGCCGGCAACTTCATCTGCCCCTGCCACGGCGGCGTCTACGACTTCCAGGGCAAGCGGATCGGCGGCCCGCCGGTGCGCCCGCTCGACCACTTCCAGACCCGCGTCCGCAACGGCCAGGTCGAGGTCGGCCCGCGCTACAGCGTCACCTCCCAACTCGAACCGGTCCGCGCCCGCGACCCCGGCGAGTTCACCGGCGGGATCTGGGAATACCTCTACCCGCCCCGCCCCGACACCTTCCCGCCCCCATAGGCCCTAGGCGAAGATCGCGATGAAGATTCCCGACTCGATAGTCCCCGCTCCGCTCCGCAAACCGGCCAAGCCGGGCGCGAACGGCGGCGCCAAGGGCGAGGCCCCGGCCGACCTGAAGACCGCGCCGCCGCGGAGGCCGAGCGACGTGGAACGGCTCGGCGACCGCGCCAAGGAGGCGCCGGCCGAGGTCCTCGCCTGGGTCGACCAGCGCACCGGCGCCACCGGCTTCCTCACCGGGATGCTCTACCGCAAGGTGCCGAAGGGGACCAACTGGTTCTACACGCTCGGCTCCGCCACCCTCTTCGCCTTCATCGTGCAGGCCACGACCGGCGTCTTCCTGGCGATGTTCTACACGCCCTCGACCACCCAGGCCTACGCTTCGATCGCCCACATCAACAACGACGTGCCGCTGGGCCAGTTCGTGCACGGGATGCACAAGTGGGGGTCGAGCGTGATGGTGATCCTGGTCTTCCTCCACATGGGCCGCACCTTCTTCTTCGGCGCCTACAAGTACCCGCGCGAGCTGAACTGGGTGATCGGCGTCGTGCTGCTGATCCTGACCATGCTGATGGCCTTCAGCGGCTACCTGCTGCCGTTCGACCAGCGCTCCTTCTGGGCCTCAATCGTCGGCATCAACATCAACGGGACCGGGCCGATCGTCGGCCCCTACCTGAGCGACTTCCTGCGCGCCGGGCCGGAGCTCGGGGCGACCACGCTCTCGCGCTTCTACGCGATCCACATGCTGCTGGTGCCCGGGGCGATCATCGCCCTGATCGGCGCCCACCTCTACCTGGTGGTGAAGCTCGGCACCACCGCGCCGCCCTGGGTGCGGGCCGTGAAGCCGAAGGTCGCCGCGCCGGTCGCCCAGCTCGACGCCGGGGTCGAGGGCAACGGAGCGGCGCCGGGGAACGGAGCCGGGCCCGCCTGATGAAGCCGCGCGATAAGCAGGCATATCTGGAGGAGTACGAGCTGCTGAAGAAGAAGGGCAAGCCCTTCTTCCCCTACGCCGTGCTGAAGGACTCGACGATGGCGCTGATTGTCGTCGCCGTGATCATCGCGATGTCGCTGATCCTCGGCGCCGAGCAGGGGCCGAAGGCGGATCCAACCTCGACCACCTACGTGCCCCGGCCCGAGTGGTACTTCTTCTTCCTCTTCGAGGTGCTGCGGGTGATCAAGCCGCCGGAGCTGGTCCCGCTGGCGACGATCATCATCCCGACCATCTGCATGGTCCTGCTCCTGCTGCTGCCGTTCTACGATCGCGGCCCCGAGCGCCGCCCCGAGCGCCGTCCGCTCGCGACCACCGCCGGCTGCCTGACGATCATCGCGATGGCCTACCTCACCTACGCCGGCGCCACCGGCGGCTCGCCGACCGAGATCGACATGAAGGTGGCGCCGCGCTACGAGGCGGGCAAGGAGGTCGTAGCCGGATCGGGCTGCCTCGCCTGCCACAAGCTCGGCGAGAACGGCAACAACGGGCCGGGGCCCGAACTGACCCACATCGCCCAGCGCATCCCCCGCGCGGCGATCCTCCGCTCGGTCGAAATCGGGCCGGGCATCATGCCCTCCTTCCGCGAACTGCCGCCGAAGAAGCTCAACGAGCTCGCGGACTTCCTCTCCTCACTAGATTAGGTCGGGCCGGCCCGGCGGCTCGGCGGCCGCGACGCATGGACACGATCAACCGAAATCGCCAATCCCCGGACTTCGCCGGCCAGGTGAACCGGATGTTCGACCGCGTCGCCGGGCGCTACGACCTGCTCAACTCGGTGATGACCGCCGGCCTGCACCACCGCTGGCGGCAGCGGGCGGCGGACCGCGCCGACCTCGGGCCGGGCGACTCGGCGCTGGACGTCTGCTGCGGCACCGGCGACCTGGCGCTGGAGCTGGTCGGCCGCGTCGCTCCCGGCGGCCGGGTGGTCGGCTGCGACTTCTCCGAGCCGATGCTCGACCTGGCGCGGGAGAAGGCGGCACGGCAGGGGGCCGAGGGAGTCAGGTTCGAGTGGGCCGACGCCCTCCGGCTCCCGTACGACGGCGGGCGCTTCGACGCGGTCACGGTCGGCTTCGGGGCCCGCAACCTCGCCGACCTCGACCGGGGCCTGCGCGAGATGGCCCGCGTCCTGAAGCCCGGCGGGCGCCTGGTGATCCTCGAGATCACCCAGCCGACGCGGCCGCCGCTCTCGACCTTCTACTCGCTCTGGTTCGACCGCATCGTGCCGCTGCTCGGCGCCTTCTCCGACGATCCCGAGGCCTACTCCTACCTGCCGGACTCGGTCCGCAGCTTCCCCGCCCCGCGGCGTCTCGCCGAGATGATCGACGCGGCCGGTCTGGAGCGGGTCCGCTGCACCGTGCTGGCCGGCGGGATCATCGCGATCCACAGCGGGATCAAGGCGCCCCCGCCCGAATGACCCGGCGCTCCGCCGTGCCGCCGCCGGTGACGGCGGTTCTCGACGCGTCGAGCCGCTGGCTGCCGACCCGGCTGGGGGAGGTGGAGGAGAGGCTCCGCGACGCCGTCGTCGGGCACGGCGAGCGGCTCGGGGCGGACGCCGCCGCGACCCTGGCCGCGGGTGGCAAGCGACTGCGGCCAATGCTGGTCCTGCTCTGCGCCGGGGAGGAGGGGGGAGCGGCATCGGTCCGCGCCGCGACCGCGATCGAGCTGATTCACATGGCGACCCTCGTCCACGACGATGTGCTCGACGACGCGCCGTTGCGGCGCGGCCTGCCGACCGTCGTCGCCAGCTCCGGCCGCGGTCAGGCCCTTGCCGCCGGCGACCTGCTCTTCTCGCGCGCGTTCGCCCTGCTCGCCGGCGCCGGCGACGGGCGCGCGGTCGCCCTGCTCGCCGAGGCCTCCGTCGCGCTGGCCCGCGGCGAGCTGGCCCAGCGCCACGACGCCTTCGACGTCTCGGTCGACGAGGAGCGCTACCTCCAACGCTGCCGGCTGAAGACCGCGACCCTGTTCGAGTGCGCGTGCCTGCTCGGGCGGGACGACCCTCGCCTGCGCGAGTTCGGCGGCCGCGTCGGCCTCGCCTTCCAGCTGCTCGACGACGTGCTCGACGTCACCGGGCCGCCGGAGCGGACCGGCAAGGCGCGCGGCACCGACCTGCTCGACGGCACCGTGAACCTGCCGCTGATCGAGGCGGCTCGCGACGACCCCGGGTTGCGGGAGGCCGACCTGCGAGGCCTCGACCCGGCCGCCGCCGAGGCGCTCTGCGACCGGATCGCCGCCACCGGCGCCCTCGAGCGGGTGAGGGAGCGGGCGCTGGAGATGGTCGCCGCGGCGAAGCGGCAGCTCGCCGCCGACGGCTTCGAGCCCGAACAACGGCAGCTGTTGGAGCTGGTGGCGGACGGCGTCGTCCAGCGCTACAGCTGACCAGGCCCCTGTTAGCCGAAGTCGTCGGCGGTGATCAGGTCGGCGGCGAGCGCCGCGGCGAAGGCCTCGGCCATAGCCGCCATGTTCGAGCGCTCCAGAGCGCGCAGCTCGTCGGCCAGCTCGTGGGCGCCGAGGTCGAGCTGCTCGTCGAAGGCGTCGATCTCCCGCTCGCCGTGCACTCCCTGGCAGGACCACTCGCACTCCGGGCAGCGCCGCCAGACCCGCCAATGGGCCCGGTCGCCCGCCTGCTCCCAGCAGGTCGGCTGCACGAGGCAGGATCCGCACTCGGGGCAGACGTGGAGCTGGTGGACCGACTTGGTGCTGTTGCGACTAGGCTCGTTCATCGCGGTACATATCGAACCCCATTCAGGGGGATTTGATCCGGGGTTTTCCGCAGCCTTTCCGACAAAACCCCACTACCGGGTATCCAAAAGCCCGAGTGAAGGCGGTCCGGCGGCGGTCCGGCATCGTTACCATGGGCCGTGATGCTCGGAAACATCGGCCCCCTCGAGATCCTCGTCGTCCTGATCATCGCCCTGATCGTGTTCGGCCCGAAGCGGCTGCCGGAGCTGGGCAGCAGCCTCGGTCGCGGCATTCGCGAGTTCCGCGACACGGTCACCGGCGAGAAGCGCGACGAGGCCGACGAGGAGCCGAAGACGCTCGCCCCCACGCCGCCGGCGGCATCCGCCGAGGAGCCCGCCGAAGCCGAGACGGTCCCGCGCAAGGGCGACTGAGGCGGCCAGGTGGCCCGCCGCGTCAGGGCGGTCTCCCACGAGGATCGCCTCACCCTCGTCGAGCACCTCGATGAGCTGCGCTCACGGCTGATCGTCTGCGTCGCCGTCTTCGCCGTCGCCCTCGCGCTCTGCTTCTGGCAGAACCACCTGCTGCTCGAAATCGCCTCGGGGCCGCTTCCGTCCAGCCACGAGAAGCTGCTCACCTTCGGGATCACCGAGCCGTTCACGACCACCCTGACGGTTTCCGCGTACGGGGCGATCATCCTCTCGATGCCGATCCTGCTCTACCAGATCTACGCCTACGTGCTGCCCGCCTTCAGCGCCTCCGAGCGCCGGGTGGTGCTGCCGATCCTGCTGCTCTTCCCCGCTCTGTTCGTGGCCGGGATCGCCTTCTCGTACTTCGTCGTGATGCCGGCCGCGGTGAAGTTCCTGCTCAACTTCAACGACAGCCAGTTCAACGTGCAGGTTCGCGCCCGCGACTACTACAGCTTCTTCTCGACCACGATGCTGGCCGGGGGCCTGATCTTCCAGCTGCCGCTGGCGATTCTCGCCCTCACCCGTCTTGGGATCGTCAAGGTCCAGCAGCTGCGCGCCAACCGCCGCTACGCCTACCTGCTGATCGCGATCGTCGCCGCCGCCCTGCCGGGAGTCGACCCGGTCTCGATGCTGATCGAGATGGTCCCGCTGCTCGTTCTCTATGAGTTGAGTATCTTGATCGCTCGGGCTTTTGGCCAACCGGGAGCGAGATCGGGAAACCTGGCCAAGCCCTCGACCCAGGAGAACTGAGAGCAGATGGCGGCGAGCGGCGGCGAGCGGAGGATGGTCTTCGACATTCGGGGACGGCGCAGGCACGTCGTCAAAGTCGTCTACGCGGTCCTCGCGCTGCTGATGGGCGCCAGCCTCTTCCTCGTGGTCGGGCCGATCAACATCGGCAGCCTGCTCGGAGGCAACGAAAGCAGCAACGTCACCGGCCAGTACGAAGAACAGGTGCAGCGGATCGAACGCAAGCTGAGGAAAAGCCCCGAAGACCCGGAACTGCTGATCGGCTTGATGCGGGCCCGGATCAACACCGGCAACTCGCTCGCCGAAGCCAACCCGGAAACCGGGGAAGTGGCGCAGACCTCCGAATCCATCCAGCAGCTGCAGCTGGCGAGCGAAGCCTGGAGCAAGTACCAGAAGGCCACCGACGAACCGAGCCCGGGAGCGGCGATCCAGATCGCCGGCACGCTCTACACCCTGGCTCAGTATTCGCGCACCGGCCAGGAATTCGAGGCCAACATGCGCGGCGCCGCGCAGGCCCAGCAGCTGGTGGCCGAACAGCGCCCGAGCAAAGGCTCCTACAGCACGCTGACGATCTACAGCTACTACGGGCAGGACTTCAAGGGCGCCGCCAAGGCGCGCAGGAAGACCGAAACCTACGCCCACTCGAGGTTCGAAAAGGAAAACCTCGGCAACGAACTCGACACGTACGCGAAACGCGGGCACGAAATCCAGAAACAGCTGGCGGAAATCAGGAAGAGCGAAGAAAAAGCGCGCGCCAAAGGCGAAGCCCCGACCGCGAATCCGCTCGCCGAAAGCAATCCGCTGGCCGCGCCAGCGACGCCCGCCGGGCCGTAGGGCTGCCGAGCACGCTCAAACGTACGTCTAGGCCCGCTGGGCAGAAGGGTGGGCTTGCGTCAAAGTCATCGGTGTTTCCAGATCCCCGATGACGAAGGTCCGGCCTGCGCCTGCTCGCCCTCCCCATAACGATCGCCCTCGCCCTGCTCGCGCTGCCGAGCCCAGCTCCCGCCCACCCTGCCGCTTCCGCGGCCACCAGGGCGAGCAAGGCCAAGCACCGCTGCCGACCCCACAAGCACGGCCACCGCGCCCTGCGCCGCCACTGCCACAAGCGCAGGCGCCATGTCCCGAGCCCACCTCCGCCACCGCCGGGGACGCCGACTCCGCCGCCGAGCGGCGCCGGGGGCTCAGGCGGCACTGGGACGGGAGGCTCAGGCGGAGGTGGAGCGGGCGGCGGCCCAATGGAACCGCCCTCCGAATACGAGCTCATCGACCTGATCTCCAATAACGGCTTTGAGCAGACCGAAGAGCCAACCGGCTGCTTCGCCCCGTTTAACCCCAATGACGGCCAAGTCTCCTCCGATGCAGCCACCCCGATCGCCGGCGCCTACAGCCTCGCCCTCACCGTCTCCCCCTACGGCCGGGTCGGCTGCGTGCACGAATACGGCTATGAAGCCGGCCCGATCGCCAGGCAGGTGAAGCTCGAAGGCGAGCTTCGCATCGACTCCCCGACCAGCGGCGCCGCGCCCCTGCGGGTCTGCGCGATCGTCTACTTCGCCGCCAGCCAAGAACCGGTCCAAAGCTGTCAGACCTACTCCCCCGCAGACCAGGGGGTCCTGCACCTCTCCCTCACCCG